>Ga0118677_10000021_pt1 | contig 275041 bp, 231 predicted proteins | sample AliMusrvi5mmetaG_FD_86154 | JGI IMG/M metagenome (GOLD analysis project Ga0118677, IMG submission 86154) | reverse complement strand
TTGGTTGCGGGACCGGAGAGTTCATTTCCAGTTGCAGAACAGCCGGATGGGAAGTAACCGGTGTTGAGCCCAATCAAAAACCCAGGGAATTTGCCATAGCAAAACATAAGGTTAATATTATTGATGAGGCCGCATTAGAGATGATGACCAAACCGGGCTTTGATGTGGTAACGCTTTGGCATGTCCTGGAACATGTCCATCATCTTGATGAGCGAATGCAAAAGATTAAGCAAATCCTGAATGAAAATGGAATGCTCATTATTGCCGTCCCTAATAGTAACTCCTGGGACGCGCAGCATTACGGAAAATATTGGGCAGCATACGACCTTCCCCGTCATATTTATCATTTTTCTAAAAATACAATATCCCAACTCGCAGAGAAGTTTGAATTCTCTGTTGAGCAAATTATTCCGATGAAATTTGATTCCTTTTACATTTCCCTATTGAGTGAAAAATATCTGAAAGGGAAAACAAATTATCTAAAAGCGGTTTTGAATGGGTTTCGCTCCAATGAATATGCCAGAGAGAAAAAAAAGGAGTATTCCAGCCTCATTTTTGTACTTAAAGCGAAAAATTCGAAAATAAAGCCTTTAGACATACGATAGGGGTGTTGTAATACCTGATGTCAAGTTTTGCCGAATCGTGTCCTAAAAACGATTTTTAGGGTCCGTTTGTTACTTGTTGTAATTCAGTACCATAGATGGCATTTTTCAAAAATAGCAGGGAAAATGGTTTTTGGCCATACCTGGTTGGCAGTTTTGTTATGATCTTCATGGCGATTTTGGTCGAAAAGTATTTTTTTCAACAAAACAGGCCAGGTAATATCGCGACTAAAATCCAATCTGTTTTTTTGAAAAAGGAAGCAAGGGCTATTGAGGAGTTAAATCTTTTGGTCAGAAATTTTTCAAACCAACCCTTTCAAAAAAGAGTTCAATTTTCCCTAATTGGAAAAACGCGCCTGGAAAAAGAAGGACTTTCTTTTTTTATTTATGAAAAGGATTCCCTTGTTTATTGGTCATCGAATTTGATTCCGGGAACTGAAACTCTCAGGCAAGTTAAAGCAACCCCGCGTGTCTCAATTTTGAAACTAAGCAACGGATGGTATTATTTTTATCAGAAGAAAGATCTAACAAGGACGTATGTTGTGTTCATCCTGATTGAACATTGTTATCCCTTCAGAAATGAATATCTTCAGAACTCATACCAGACTGATTTTAACATACGAGCCGATATTAAAGTAACAAATGCAACTGGTAGAAATAACATTTATTCCTCAACCGGGATTCCCATATTCAGCCTGGAAATTCCATGTCAAAGCAAAATATCCCCGCTTTTTCTTTATATCTTATTTATCCTCTATTCTGCAGGATTTATCCTTTTTCTTGTCTTCTTATACAAACTGTATTCCCATCTTCTAAAAGAGAGCGACCACAAAGCTTTATTACTACTTGGGATCATTGCTAGTGTTTTTATCTTGCGGCTCCTTCAGTTTTTAACAAGATTTCCCAGGATAATCTATGATTCTGATCTTTTTGGCCCCCACTACTTTTCCTCTTCACAAATCCTCCCGTCTCTTGGAGATTTTATGATTGACAGCTTATTAATGTTGTTTCTTGCATATGTCTTTTTCAGGTCTTACCCGGGGATTTATCTACCGGTAAAAAAAAGATCAAGCCGATATGTTTTTTGCATCCTGCAGATGCTGTGTATTGTTATCGGGTTTCAGGTTTCTCTTTACCTCGTTTGGGATCTTGTTTTTAATTCAACGTTAAACCTGAACCTTCAGAATATAGCAGGGATAACTCTAACCAGCATCATCGGATTCACAATAATAGCAGTTGTTTTTCTTTCCTTTTTCCTTTTTTCTTTCAGATTATCCGTTTCAACATGGTATTTATTCCAAAAGAATTCTTCCGGCCATCAGGAAACAAACACTACACGGATCTCCCTTTCCTGGATTGTTTTTTTTCTTGTTTTTTTCTCAGTTTTGTCGACCTTGATCCTGAATATATGCAACACATCCTCTGAAAAAGAGAAGAGAAAATTGTTGGCATTAAAACTTGGAGTTGAGCGTGATCCGGTTGTTGAAATGCTGTTTTCGCGTCAGGAAGAGCAAATGGATAAAGACTCATTACTGTTTGGGTCTTTAGAAAAATGGAAGGAAGGCAGGGCCAAAATCAGCGAAGACAGCATTGCACATTTGATTCAGCGCCGGTACTTCAGGGAAGCCTGGAATAATTATGCTGTTCAGGTCACACTTTGTATTGGTAAAAAAGTTTTAAGAATTCAACCACAAAACTATCTTTATGATTGCAATTCATACTTTGGGAACCTGCTAAGGGAGTTTGGTAAATCAACTGATAGCAAGAACTTGTTTTTCCTTGATTATGGCTATGGTTACAAGAACTACCTCGCTGTGATTCCTCTTACATGTTATCCGGCTGCAAACGCCGACACAGTAGTGGCGTTTATTGAGATCAGTTCTAAATTGGTTCTGAAGGATCAGGGTTATCCGGGATTGCTTGTTGATAACCCCCAGGGACAGATCAGGGCTATTTCAGGATACTCCTACGCTTTCTACCGGGATTCTAAACTGATTCAGCGATTTGGAAATGTTGATTACAGTCTTGAACTTGATCATACATTTCAACATACTAGACTCAAGGCTCATTTTTATTCCAGTTATGGATACAATCATTTTTTCTATCCTATTAACCAGAAGGATTTCCTCATTATAAGCAAACAGGAGCCGACTATGATGGACGTCATGGCGCCGTTCTCCTACCTTTTTTTCTTCTTTACTCTGTTAACGTTTCTTTTTTATGCGATTGTCCGTTTTGGCGTGTTGATACGCATATCATTTTCCCGCATGGCAGAACGGATACAGGTTTCAATGACGGCGATTATGATTGTGTCCTTTCTGATCATTGGCGGGCTTATAATATATTATATAGGACAATTAAACACAAAAAAAGATATTGATAATTTAAACGAAAGAACACACTCCGTTTTAGTTGAACTACAACACAAATACGGATCTGGAGAGACACTTGACGAACAAAGCAGTGAGGATCTGAATGAGCAAATGACAAGGCTTTCCAATGTTTTTTTTACAGACGTAAATCTATATAACCCTCAAGGACGCCTGATCTCATCTTCCCGCCCGGAGATTTTCGAAGAGGGGTTGATTTCTTATATGATGAACCGCTGTGCATTCGAACAGCTCCAAAACGCTCACAGCTCGTTCTTGGTCATTGATGAACAAATTGGCGGCCACTATTATCATTCAGCCTTTATGCCTGTTTATAACGATCGAAATCAGCTTCTGGCATATTTGAACCTGCCTTACTTTGCCAGGCAGGAAGAAATGAAACATGAAATTTCGTCTTTTCTTGTCACCTTTATAAATGTTTATGTTTTTTTGATTATCCTCGGTGTTATCATTTCCCTGATCGTATCATCATACATTACACATCCATTGAAATTACTTACGACAAGACTTGGCCGGATATCTTTTGGAAAGACAAATGAAAAAATTAACTGGAGAAGGAAAGATGAAATAGGCAAACTTATTGAGGAATATAACATTATGGTTGACGAACTTGTTAAGAGTGCTGATGTCCTGATACGCTCTGAACGAGAAGGTGCATGGCGGGAAATGGCCAGGCAGGTTGCACATGAGATAAAAAATCCATTGACGCCCATGAAACTCAGCGTTCAATACCTCGAAAAAGCATGGAATGAAAACGCCCCTGGCTGGGAATCGAGATTAAAAAGGTTTTCCCAGACAATGATCGAACAAATCGAAGCTCTTTCATCAATTGCTGCTGAATTTTCAAATTTTGCCCAGATGCCTGCAACCCAAAATGAAGTGCTTGACCCTGACGAAGTGCTTCAGAGAGTTATGGCACTGTACGACAATTTTCCAAACATTGGCTACACATACTATCCAGCTTCCGTCCCGAAATATATCCTGGCCGACAGGAAACAATTGTACAGGGTTTTTACAAACCTTATCAACAACGCAATCCAGGCAATTGAGGGCAAGAAAACTGGCCACATCCAGATCTCGCTCGTTCAGGAATATGATTTTTTTAAAGCTACAGTGGCAGATGACGGAGTCGGAATTTCACCGGACCAGTTTGACAGGGTATTCTTGCCTAATTTTACCACCAAATCTGGTGGAATGGGATTAGGTCTTGCCATTGTAAGAAATATCGTCACAGAAGCCGGGGGCAGAATCAGTTTTGTTTCGCAAAAAAACGAAGGCACAATATTCACGATAACCTTTCCTGCAGCAGAACAACCTGGCTAACCTGTAACAACTGATTGATATGAAAAAATTTCTTGTATTTAGCAGTATTATTCTTCTATTAACAGCTTCCTGCAATCACAACAAAAAGGAAGCCATTTTCTTTCACAAATTTGAGAAGAAGTCCTGGTACAGATACGATCACCTGACATTCAATATTCCCATTCAGGAAGTCAACATGCCCTACACGCTCTATTTCTTTGCAAAACATGGTAAAAATTATGAGTTTGACAACCTAGATTTTGGGATAATCATGAACACCCCTTCCGGGGAAGAAAGGATAAACCAGTACAATTTTGTGATCAGGAACAAGTTTGGCGGGTTTACCGGAACCTGTATCCAGGATACTTGTGAAGCAATCATCCCCATCAAAAGGGGCATCATTTTTTCGCAAAAAGGCATCCTGAAACTGGATGTTGAGAACCTGGTTCCAAGACTTGAAGTGAAGGATCTATTTGGAGTTGGAATTAAGCTTGTTCCAGGAAGTTAATCTCTCTTCTGCTTTTTTTCTATCCAGGCTTAACTGCTGCTTGAGTTCTTCCAGTCCTGGAAATTTTTGCTCATCCCTTAGTCTGTCAATAAAAAATACCTGCAGGCATTTCCCATATACATCTGCTGAAAAATTAAAAATATTAACTTCAATTGACAGTACATGTTGATCAAAAGTTGGCCTTATGCCAATATTGACCATGCCGTCATAAAAAGTTTCATTCATTGCGATTTTGGCTGCATATACACCATTCGCTAAAAACAAAGGAGAATCCTCTTTTAATTCAAGATTTGCAGTAGGAAACCCGAGCGTTCTCCCCAGTCGTCGACCCATGATAACAATACCACGAATAGAATAGGGTTGCTTCAAGATCAAATTGGCCTCCTGTAAATTGCCGGCAGCCAATGCAACCCTGGCTTTTATGGGTATATTCTTGCTTTTCACCTGGCAAAGTTAAGGCAATTTTTCCGGTTTTTATTAATCAGAATTATCCAAAGATACGAATCATCAAAGTTCCGGACTTCACTAATCATGGGCCTCATGGAAGCCGTTAACCATACTTTTGAACGTTGTAACAGGGGTCGTTCCAAGGGTGCAGAAATAAACATGGATCATCATGAAAAGAGAAATCATAAAACCTGCCATAATGTGGACGAGGTCTGTAAGATGGAGGGCACTAAAACCCAGGAATTTAAGAGGGATGAAGATGTCCGGGTACATAAGGGCAATCCCTGTAATTATTATTACCGGAACAAGTATACTCATAACCACAAGGTATGTGAATTGTTGTAGTGGGTTGAATTTCCGTTCTTTATTGATTGGGAAAGGGGCCTTTTCCTTTTGAAAGATCCCTTTTGTATAGTAAATCAGTTGCAACGTCAGGTTATTCAACAATCCCTTGATTTTGATCTTGTAATGACGCCCATTGCCTGACACGATATTTCCAAAGAGAAAAAGAAAATAGTTGACGGATAAAAGTATGGCAACTATATTATGCAGGGAAACTGCTACATTAAAGCGGATTAGCGGATATTTTGGGTTGGAGAATTGCATGCTGATTCCTGTAATGATTAATATCAGGCAAAGCACGGCGTTGATGACATGCCAGAGACGAATAATTACAGGATAGAAGTATATCTTTTCTTCGGCCATATATATTATTTTTTAAATATTCTAAAGAGGGTATGGATAAATATTCCAATCAGGACGAATGCCGCGATGATTACACTGATCACATTCAGGAAAAAATTCCTGTTTGCTCCTATTACAGACGAATCATTCGCAATAACACCTTTGAAAAAGCCTTGTGTGGTCCTGATTTCTTTTATCTTATACCGATACAGGGAAGCCAATAACACGGAGTTTGTTGAGTGGCATTCCTCACATCGTTTCACTGCTTGTTTTTTAGGAAGAATTTTATGACCGACAAGTGTACTATCATTAATTTTTTTTGTATGACATTCAATGCAACGAACAGATTGAAAATGGAGTTTCTGGTTAGGGAGCCAGTCATGTTTTTTGATGAGGTTTGGGATTTCTTTGTTTGTCAGGAGTTGATATTCATTGATATCACTATGACAATTCAGGCAGATCGCATTATCATAAGCGATTGTCTGTTTAATGTTTTCACTGGTCCGTGCCGTGATTAGGTAAGTATGGGCATTGTGGCACATCCAGCAGGTGAAATCACTTCCATGCTTTTCGGAATGAACGCTGGCCTGGAATTCCTTTTCAATGTTTTCAAAGTGAAATTTTGCATATTTTTCATCTCCCCCATGGCAATCAAGGCAATTTGGCTTTACTTCCATTCGAAGCGTGCCGGCATGCGGGAACGTTTGGTATTCTTCTGAATGACAGTCGATGCATTTAAATTCCCGATGGTTGGATTCATAGAAAACTGATCGTTTCAGGATCAGTTCGACGTACATTTTCTTCGTAATAACCTTTTTTGTCCCCTCATTTATATAAGTATATTTTGATTGGCCATGACATTGAAAGCACTTTTCATTCTCAGATGAGTTTTTGTGCTTTGAAAAAGTGTTATTAGCCGGAATCTGTTCCGTTTTAACAAGCGTGTCAACCTTGGTCGTATTGGTGGCTGTTACCAGGATAAGACATCCCAGGGAAAAAACGACAAACAGCAAGACAGCCAGAATTATTTTAGACTGAAAAAAATTCCTCATTCTTACTTTTATGGAGATGATGGATTACGCAATGAATTAAAAACAAATTGGGTGTTTACCATAGATTAATAAACACCCAATTTACCCTGAATTAATGAATTATTTTTTTAATGTACGCATGAATGCCACAAGAGCCCAATGGTCATTAACATCTGGGATTTTCTTCTCATACGAAGGCATTTCTTCACGACCGAAAGAGGTTTTGTAATAAATCTCGCCATCGGTCTGGCCCTGGAATGCTGCAGATGTAAAATCACCCGGATTGGTTTTCAGAGAAGCGCCTTTTGGGCCATCTCCCAATCCTTTTGCGCCATGGCAGGATTTGCAATTTTTTGCCCAAAGATCTTTGCCGTTTGCAATTACTGCCGGATCAGTTAATTTTACTGCGGGTTTCATGGTTTTGTACTTATCTGGTGCAGGCCATGGTTTTGCTTTTGCTTGTTGTGCATTAGCTGTATTGCACATAATGAACATTATTGCAACCAAAGCAGTTACACATAAAGTAATGATTTTTTGTCCTTTTTTCATTAGAATAATTTTTAAAGTTAAACATGTGTGAATTAGAATGTCCACAAACGGGTTATGTTAAATCCGATTAGAAGTGCGCCATTATATGGATTATGGTCATTATACATAGCTATTTCCTGCGGAAGGATACCCTGAGATGCTGAAATAAAAATCTGGAAAGCATGGGTGCTTGTTGATATTTCTATTCCAAGGCCGACATTAGGCCAGGGCATTCTGTTCAGGTAAGTAAACACAGATTGAGAATAACTTAGTATGATTGATGATTGTGGGCTGATCTTCAGTCTGCCGATGCCGGAAAGATAAAGATTGTCGTTATAAAGTGAATTGACATGTGTTTCTTTCATAGTAGAATCAACCTGATTGTAATGAACCCATCCGATCCCAAACTGGGCTGAAAATTCTTTACAAAACCTTCGTGCAAACATCAATTCCCCATAATACGCAAGCCTGTCTGTCCATTTGAAAGAAGTTCCAAAAGTTGATTTATTCAGGCAATTTAATGCTACATCGCCATAAACTGCGATGGTAAGGGGGCACCCACCTTTTTGCTGATGCGCAAACGTGTATTTTACCTGAATATCCTGGTAGGTCTTAAGTTTAGTGGTTCCAATACCCACTAATAAATTCTTCGTGATTGTGTAATCCAGTCCAAAACGAATATTGGAGCTACCCCATATCCCTGCGAGGTCTTGCCATCCATTTTGTACAGTGCCAAACCGGTGTTGTAAAATCAACTGTAATGAATGAGCCGGAGGTTGAACAACCGTTTGTTCATCCATAAAGTAACCGCTTTCGAATGGTGCTTTCACCAGAGATTTGGTTGGTGTTTGGGAAACAACTGAGTCCTGAGAAAAAGTAAGCCCTATTCCTGATGCAAGAAAGAACAGGCATAAAAACAATCTTCTTTTGATGCCAATAGTAGATGTGTGCATTGGTTAAATGATTTAATGAATAATAGTTTTAACGGTTTAATTATTTAAAGCACCCTGCTGAATCCAAAGCAGAATAAGCTGTGAATCCGTTACATTGTTCGAAAACTGATACATTCCACCATTCGGAGCAATTTCTATATATAATTTACTCTGGTTGGGAGCTGTTTTATTGATATAATTCCCTGTGGTCAGGCTGTTGTACGAATTCCCTGCCCTAAGGTCGGGGGCGGGGCTTCCGGTATGGCAAGTCACACATTTTTGAGTAAAAATAGGTTGAATGTCTGTTGAAAACAGGACTTTTTTATCAGGGTTGATTTTATCCGGCACCAGTGTATCATAAGTACAGGAGTAAAAGAAAAAAACGCCCATGATAGCTAAAAAAGCCAAACTAAAAATTCTCTTTCGCATAGGTTACAATTTTATGATAAAAAACAATCAGAAACACAAAACGATTTTTTTTGATATATTTATTGTGCGTCCATTTGATAAAGTTACAAAATAAATTCCCGAAGGCAACAAATTGCGTAAATCAAATGATTTTTGAATTGATCCTGCTGGTAAGATATCGTTGAAAAGGGTAAGCAGCTTTTTTCCGGTAATATCGTAGATTGAAAGGTTAATATTTTCCTCATTTTGGATGGAGAAAGAAGCAGTAACCAGGTCCTTTACCGGGTTTGGAAATAACCTGAAAGAACCTTCGTTTAAGGAATTTTCAATGGACGATGTCGTTTTTTCCTGAATAATCAGGGTTGAGAGGTTTGTAACGGCCTGGCTTACGGCAAAGGCCCCATAAAAAGTAACCGGGCCGGTTCCGGCAGTTGGAGCCGTCCATGTGAACGTCCATGATGCAGAAGTACCATTGACAGGAACGGTATGAGTTACATATTTTGTTCCTACAATCTGGTTTCCGCTTCCTGCAGAAAGTGATCCAAGCAGTGTTCCATTAAGGCTTTGCGGAGAAATCTCGAAACCTTTTCGGCCAGACCCCACCGATGATGCGGTTATAGTGTAGGTTGTTCCCGGGGTATATCCTGCTGCAGGGACATCCGAGGTAATCCATCCAGAAACATTGGTCGGACTGCCGCCATGACATTGGGTGCAATTTGCATTATCCGCCGGAGAGCCACTATAACCTGCAGGTGCGCCTGAAGGATATTTTGAATCCATTCCGCTAAAACTTAGCAGGAATAAGGCTGTAAAACATAAAATGCTTAATGGAAAAAGGATTTGTTTTTTCACGTTCTTAATGTTTATGAAGTAAAAAAGGCTCCAGGGTTTCTGAAGCCTTTTTTAAAGTCCAATTAGAGATTAAAGGCCTTTAGAGTTCATATAATCAATGCCAGCCTGTAACATATCATGGGCATACTGGTAGTTGTGCACTCCCATGCTTCTGTCTGCATCAACCAACAGGAAGTTCCATACAACAGCCAATTGAATCTGTTTATAAGATCCTGGTTTTAGAACCATGTTAACCGTATCGAAGACCCCTGCAGTAGCAAGTTGTACTTTTAATTGCTGATAAAGTCCTTTGATTTCAGTTTGTTTGCCGTCAACGTCAAAGGATTTTTGTCCTGAATGACAACCGGAGGTATTACATATTTTAACATTATCACCGGTTTCGGTACTTGTCATCCAAAGAGTATGTCCTCCAACAAATTTACCCTGTGGGTTTGACATGTGACAAGAGTTGCAACCAAGCGTGTTTCTGTGCGGGGATGAACTAAAAGCATTCGCACCCATCTCAAATGCAGCCATACCGGCTAACATTTCGGATTGTGGTCCATGATGCGGGCCCCAACGTGTGTTGCTGGCTGCGATTGTAATCAGGTCTGTTCCTTTAGGATCGGTGAGCCATGGAGATGCCTTCCTCGCCTGGTGACACCTTGCACAAAGGTTTCCATCTGCAGCTAAATCTATCGTTGCAGTTTTATCAATTAATGGGTGAATAGGTGATGTGGTTTTAAGCCCCCAGTCTGCTGTAGTGTATGTTTCGTGGATTTTGTGACAAGTACGGCAATTAATTGGAGCACCATCAGGTACGGCGGCTAATGTAGTATCAGCACCGGTACTTACGACCTCATTAAATCCCTGGCTGGTATGGCATGCTGCGCAAGATGTTCCCGATGCGCCTCTTTGTACGACATCTCCAGAGGCATGTTGCGAGGCATTATACTGATAAATTTTTGTCGTGATCGAATCGCTGAAATTGTGGCATTGCTGACAAGTCGCCGATGCATTGGTTCCATTTGTACCAGCGGGTCCCTGAGGGCCTTCTTTTGTACAACTGGACAGCACCAGGCTGGCAACAGTAACAAAAAAACCTGCTGTGATAATGAATAAAGTTCTTTTCATGGTTTATGTGGTTTTGGTTAATAATTCCTTATATTGTTTTTTATTTCACAAGTCAAAAGCAAAGATATTCAAGAAAGAAAACCCACAGGTCATCATGATCCTGACATTTATTAAAGCATCAAAAGAGATATATCAAAGCAGTTTTGATAAATATCAACACAAGCTTCTCTGAATAGAATATAGATTTGAGAGTTAAGGCAGTAAAGATGCGTAAATATACTTCTTCAAAAGAGGAAAGTCAAGAAAAAATTAGCCAGTCTCGCTGATGCGCTGTAATAATCCCCTGTTCAGGATGTGAATGAAATTTCCTTCAGCGGCAAGAATACCTTCTTCCTTAAATTCTTTCAGGATACGAATTGCACTTTCTTTCGACATTCCTGAAAGGTCGGCAAGGTCCTGGCGGGAAATTGTCAATTCAAACGGATTCCGGCAATAAACTTTTTCTCCAAGGTAAATCAGGGCATCTGCAATCCTTCCATGCATCTGCTTTTGGGTAAGACTGATGAACTGATCAAAGTTGATTATTGCTTGCTGGCTAAACCGTTTGATGAATTCATCTGCAAAGTCAGGATTTTGACGAACCAGTTTTTTGTACGTGTTGACATCGACAAGGCACGCACTGGATGGCTCTATTGCAGAGGCAGAATAATGATGGCGATTGTCGACATATGTTCCAGGGCCAAATATATATTCCACTGGTTTAACCAGCCCTAGAATAAGATTCTTTCCCAGTCCTTCGATGTATATCTTGGCCATGCCTTTTGTAATGCAAAGAAAATGAGGAGATGGGGTTCCTTGTTTAAACATGATTTCCCCGGTTTTGAATGTAACTTCAAAACGGTTCTGGTTCATCAGTTCCAGCTCAGGGATGGATAATTTTTTAAAAACAGAAGATTTACAATTGCAGTCAACACAATTGGAATTCTGGACAAATCGGGCCATCTATAAGTAGTATTTTTATCTGCTTACGTGCAAAAATAGTAATAATATGAATAACAGCCTGTCCTTAATGCTTGCGGGGTGATTTCCTCAAACGAGATTCTCATTTATCAGATATTGAACGATTTGTATAGCATTCGTTGCAGCCCCTTTCCTGAGGTTGTCAGAAACAATAAATAGATTCAGGGAATTTTGATTGGATTCATCACGCCTGATCCGTCCTACAAAAACTTCATCTCTGCCTTGTGATATTAAAGGCATTGGGTAAATGTTATTTGAGGGATCATCCATCACAATAACTCCAGGCATTTTATTTAATACAGAACGAACCTCATCGAGATCAAAATCATTCAGAAATTCAATGTTTACAGCTTCTGAATGCCCTATATAAACAGGTACTCTGACTACAGTCGCTGTTACCTGGATTGTTTCGTCCGACAAAATTTTGCGCGTTTCATTCACCAGTTTGACCTCTTCTGTTGTGTACCCGGAAGCAAGAAATTCTCCACCATGAGGGATTACATTCATGTCAATCGGAAAGGGGTACGCCATTTCCCCGGCAATACCGACCCGCTCATTCTCCATTTGTCGCCATGCCTTAAGTCCTGTGCCGGAGACCGACTGATAGGTTGAAACAACAATCCGTTTAATTTTATATTTGAGGTGCAGAGGGAAGAGAACCATTACCAGCCCTATGGTTGAGCAATTGGGATTGGAAATAATCTTGTCTGTTGATTTTAGTACACACCCGTTGATTTCAGGAACAACCAGCGGGATGTCATCATTCATGCGCCAAGCCGAGGAGTTGTCGATTACCGTCGCCCCCGCTGCTGCGTACTTTGGCGCCCATTCTCGCGAAGCAGCCGCTCCTGCTGAGAAAATGGCAATATCCGGTCGCATCGCAAGGGCATGTTCGTTGTCCTGTATTATGTGCGGTTCTCCGTTAAACTCAAACACAGTACCGAAAGACTTTGGTGATGCAACGGTAATTAATTGAGAATATGGTGTCTTTTTCTCTTCAAGTATTGTCATCATTGTTCTTCCAACAAGCCCGGTAGCACCGACTACAGCGATTTTCATGGATTCGTTCCCGTTAAGTGATCACTGGAAATTTTGTATGTACAAAGTTAACCGAAGGTTTTTAACAAAACATATTACCTTTTTACTTTTCTCCGATTAAGGGAGAAAAGTTATGAACTCATTTTTTTAGCAAAAGACAAAGCCAGTAAAAAATAAATCCCATGAAAAAACTCAAACGATTCATCCCCGTTGTAGTCTTTATTCTATCAGGAGGATACGCTTCCGCACAAGTATCAGACGGTTTTGAGGATTTCAATTTTACACAAAATCCTGTCTGGGTTGGTGACACAGGTCAGTTCAAGATAAACAGTGCCCATCTTTTACAATTAAAATCAACCGGATCAGATACATCCTTCCTGTCAACACAAAATTCACTCATTCAAAATACCGAGTGGCAATTTTGGGTGAAGCTCTCTTTTAATACCTCCGCTAACAATTATGCCCGTGTTTATCTTGCCTCTGATCATCAGGATTTAACGGAACCATTGAATGGTTATTATCTGCAGATTGGCGGTAGCAATGATAGCCTTGGCTTCTTCAGACAGAATGGGTTATCTGCAGAAAAACTCTTCCAGGGATCCTTTACCAATACCGGGCACTCAACGAATGTGATGAGAATAAAAATGGTCCATGATTCAACAGGTATGTGGCATCTTTTTTCAGATTCTACAGGCGGAACAAATTTTATCGAAGAGGGAAATTGTTCCGAAAATCAACTGAAATCATCCTCCTGGCTTGGCGTTTATTGTCGATATACAACGAGTAATTCGGCCAAGTTTTACTTTGATGATTTTTTTGCAGGGACCATACAGGTAGATACGACCGCTCCTTTTGTGAAATCGCGTAACATAATCAACCCCAATGGATTGGAGATTTTTTTCTCAGAGAATGTTGATAAGGGTTCGGCAGAGAACCTGTCTCATTACTCACGATCAAATTCCGAATCGCCCATTGCAGCCAACCTTGATCCGGAAAATCCTGTGAGGGTTTCTTTAACCTTTCAGCATGATTTTGATGAAGGAGTATTCGATACGTTGACCATTACTGACCTTGTCGATTTGTATGGGAATCATGCTTCGAACCTTCGTGTACCCTTCTGTTCATATCATGTTAAGAGTTTTGATGTATTGATAACAGAAATTATGGCAGACCCGGACCCGCCGGTTGGGCTTCCTGCTGTTGAATATGTAGAATTATTTAACAGGACAAAATATCCTATAAATCTGAAAGACTGGGTTTTTCAATACGGGGTTCATTCCAAAGTAATTCCGATGATAACGATTGATCCGTTTGGGTTCCTGATTCTGACGCAGGGTGATTCTCTTCTGGAATTTGGTCGCACCGTTGATCTTCTGAGTTCAGGATCGAGTCTTACCAATGATGGAACAGAACTGATTCTAAAGGATAAATCCGGAAGAACCATTCATGGCGTTAGTTATTCGAAAAGCTGGTACCAGTCTTCATTTAAAGAAGATGGCGGCTGGTCGCTTGAGATGATCGATCCGAACAACCCATGTGGTTGCCGTGAAAACTGGCGTGCTTCCATATCGCCCTTGGGTGGAACGCCTGGATCAAGGAATTCAGTACATGCAGAAAATCCAGACAAGGATAGTCCTTACCTGAAAAGAGCCAGGATAATTCCAGACCGGGAGGTGGAGATTCATTTCTCTGAACCCATGGACAGTCTGAGCATTGCCGGTGTCAATAACTGGACAATTGATCATAATTTTGGTTCTCCGGATAGTCTTTTCTTTTTCCCTCCTGATTTTAGCCGGTTAATTCTAAAGTATCATGATCCTTTTCAAATGGGAATACGATATGAGATTAGCTGCACAACAGGTCCGGCAGATTGTGCTTTAAATTTCCTTGATACAACCAAAACTATTCTTACAGCACTGCCTGATTCAATCGAACCGGGCGACATTATCATCAATGAAATTCTTCCGAATCCTGCTTCCGGGGGTGAACGCTTTGTGGAGATCTATAACCGGTCACAAAAAATTCTTGATCTCAAAGATATCCTATTGGCATCTGTTGATGTAGTGACAGGTAAACTGAATAAGACCAGCTGTTTGACGATTACAGGGTTGTTGTCATTTCCGGGCGATTATTTTGTTTTGACAAAGGATCCCAGTGATATCCAGGCAAGATACTATTCTCCTGATAAAGATGCTTTTCTTCAATTGGAAACAATGCCAGGTTACCAGGACGACAACGATGAAGTGGTAATTGCAAGGAAATGGGATGAAAAAATTATTGATGATGTGATATACTCGAAGGATATGTGCTTTCCCTTGTTAAATTACACTGATGGAGTCTCGCTAGAACGAATCAACCCAATGGGTCCTTCAAAAGAAAAGAGTAATTGGCATTCTGCTTCAGAAAGTTGCGGTTACGGAACACCGGGGTACAGAAATTCTCAATATAGGGAGGGTTCACAGCCAGATGGCTGGCAGACGGTTAATCCACTGGTTTTTTCTCCTGACAATGACGGGAAGGACGATTTTACCTGCCTCGTTCTTCATCCCGACAGGGCCGGTTATTATGTATCGATCACGATCTTTGATGTCCAGGGAAGGGAAGTTCGCCAGTTAGTCAACAATCAGTTGTTATCATCTGTTGAACAGATTACCTGGAATGGCCTTGACGACAACGGGCAAAAAGCCGCCATTGGCCGATATCTCTTTTATACGGAATTCATACATCCTGACGGAGCAAAAAAAGTGGTTAAACAGGTCGTTGTAATAGCAGGAAACCTTTAGCAGGAAGCAAACGCAATTGCTGCTACTGAAATCCGGATCCCGGGAAACTTTGACAACGCCAGTGCACATGCCTCAATTGTAGCGCCAGTTGTTACAACGTCATCTACCAGGAGGATGTGCTTTCCTTCAAGGCTATGAGATCCTTTGACCGTAAATATTTCTTCAACATTCTGCCACCGCAGAAACCTTGATTTTTTTGTTTGGGTTTCTGATGTTTTTTGACGAAAAAGGACCTGGGTCTCGACCGGGATATTCATGGCAGCGTTGAGGCCAATCGCAAATTGTTCACTCTGGTTAAATCCGCGGGAAAGAAATTTCTTAGGATGCAATGGAACAGGAATAATCTGGTCAACAGACCGGAAACAGGGCGAAGCGTTAAGATACAACCCGTATTGCTTTCCAAGCCAGACGCCAATATCTTTTCTTCCTTTGTACTTCAATGCATGAACAAGTTGCTGCACAGCGTTCCCTTTATTGAACAACAGGTAAGCTGCTGCGTTTTCAATCCGGGTTCTTCCCCAGAAGATCCTTACTAGTGGATTCTCACTGTCATTGTGAAAGTTTGTTCTGGGCAGATGGTAATCACAAAATGTACAGATCATTTTTTCATTTTCCCAGAGAGAATTTCCACAACCTGTGCAAATACTGGGATAGATGAGCCCGATGAAATCATTGATATATGACATAAGGTAATTTGTCAGAAAATTAATCGATTGATGATGAAAGTGTTTAGTTTAAATTCATCCGGGAATCATGATTTTAAGGTATTTCCCAAGTGGATTCATTTCTTTTGCTTAATCGGGCGAAAGTAAAAAAGTAGTACCTTCCCCTTCAGTTTTTTGGCGGTAAACCATAAACTATACAGCAAACGAAATGGATAATCCAAATCTTCTTGAAGTCAGAAACTTATCAACGGTATTCCAGCGGGAGAATGATATCACCAAAGCTGTTAACGGTGTAAGCTTTTCGTTGAGGTCTGGCGAAACACTTGGTGTTGTGGGGGAATCCGGATCAGGGAAATCTGTAACCGCATTGTCCATTATGGGTATTGTAAGTCATCCTGAAGGAAGAATTACCGGAGGTGAAATCCTGTATACTGATGCCAGCGGAAAATCCCACGATCTTGCAAAATTTACAGAATCGGAGATTCGTTTAATCCGGGGGAAAGAGATTGCCATGGTTTTCCAGGATCCAATGACGTCCTTAAATCCGGTTTTTACATGTGGCATGCAGGTTTCCGAAGCAATTTTGCAGCATTTTCCGGTTACGAAAAAAGCGGCATACCAGAAAACCCTTGAGCTTTTTGAAGAAGTCAGGCTTCCCCGAGTCAAAGAAATTTATGAATCATACCCGCACCAATTGTCGGGTGGTCAGAAGCAACGGGTAATGATCGCTATGGCCATTTCGTGCCATCCCAAAATCCTTATTGCCGACGAGCCGACAACAGCACTCGATGTTACTGTTCAGAAAACCATCCTTGAATTGATGAAAGAATTACAATTTAAGTATGGAATGAGTATTTTGTTTATTACTCATGATCTTGCCCTGATCAGGGGTTTCGCGGACCGTGTGATGGTAATGTACAAAGGCGTTGTTGTAGAAGAAGCCACCGCCGATATCCTTTTCACATCACCCAAACACCCCTATACCAATGGGCTTTTAATGTGCAGACCCGCTTCAAAAGTCCGGCTGAAAAGACTTCCGACAATAAATGACTTTATTAATCCTGGTTATAAAAACCGTATTGATGAAGAAACTTTTGTGGAGCGTGAAAAACGCCACCAAAAACTGTATTCTTGCAAGCCATTACTGGAAATTAAACATCTTGAAACGAAATTTACCTCGGTCTCCTCAACCTTCATGAATTTTGGGAAAACAAAACATGAAGTAAAAGCGGTTGATGATGTTTCTTTCTGTGTTTACCCGGGTGAAACACTGGGCGTAGTTGGAGAATCAGGATGCGGGAAAACGACATTGGGGAGAACGATTCTTCAGTTGGTAAAGAGTTCTTCCGGGAGGGTTTTTTTCGAAGGGAAAGATCTGCAAAGCTTATCAGGAAAAGAGTTAAGAAGCGTACGAAAGGACCTCCAGATCATATTCCAGGATCCGTATTCTTCGCTGAACCCCAGACTGATGGCTGGTTCGGCCATTATGGAACCCATGAAAATCCACCAGATATCCGGAAATGAAAAGGCCCGGGAAGAGAAAGCACTCGATTTGTTAATGAAAGTTGGATTAGACAAATCAATGTTTTACCGCTATCCTCATGAATTTTCAGGGGGAGAGAGACAACGTGTTTGTATTGCAAGGGCACTTTCAGTCAGTCCGAAACTGATCATCTGTGATGAATCTGTTTCAGCGCTTGATGTTTCAGTGCAGGCACAGGTTCTGAACCTGTTAAATGATCTCAAGCAGGAGTTAGGCTTTACTTACATATTCATATCTCATGATCTGTCCGTTGTCAGGTTCATGTCGGACCGGCTGATTGTCATGAGGAGCGGGAAGATTGAGGAGATCGGGGATTCGGATTCAATTTATAATTCTCCGCAATCATCCTACACTCAAATCCTGCTTGACGCGATTCCGCGAATTTGAGTAATAATGCCAAAAAATCGTGTAAATTTAACACGGTATAGTTATTTCGTTTTTTACTTATCTTTGCCAAAGAAGGATAATTGGCCAATATGAAAGCAAAATCCATTTTACTGCATTTGAGCCAGCTAGGTCTGATTTTTTATCTGACCTTCAGTGTATCCGTTAATGCATTTTCTGCAACAAAAGGAACCAGTGATAATGCCCTCCGTGACTCTTTGCAAAAGTTATTCATCCTGGTAAATGACCTGAAGGTCAGCAATAATGCGAAATCGCTTGAATATGCCAAACAATCCATGGTTCTTGCCAGGAAAATAAATACTCCCGATGCATTACTGAATGCCAATTACCTGATGGGGATTGCCTATAAATTATTCAACAACGATTCGAGTTACATTTATCTGCGAAAAGCCCAGCAAATTGCGGATGTTTCCGGATTGCTGGACAAAAAACCCATCATTATTTATAACATCGCCATGCTTTATAAGGCGGCCCTGGATTATAAAATGACAGTTGTCCTCCTTGATTCCTGTATTTTTTATGCTACACGAACAAAAGACTTTAAAGTCCTGTCCGAGGCCTACAATGCCGTCGGAAATGTGCAGTACGACAGCCAGGATAAAAACGACGCCAAGCGAATGTACGACTCTGCTTATCAGGTTGCCAAACAGCATAATGACTTTAAGCAAATGGGCGTATCCCTGGGGAACCTGGCCAAGTTTGAAAAATCGCTTGCAAATTCCATCAAGCTGCAAAAGGAGGCGATTGCTTTGCTGAAAAAGGGCAAAGGGGTTCAGCAAGAGATCGCATTGATTTTTATCAATATAGGATATGGTCAATCCAATCCTGATTCAGCACTGTATTACTTTTCTGCTGCATTGGATTTAGCGAAGAATGGGAATCTTCCGGAAGTGGAAATGGGGGCCTACAACAACATGGCTTACAGTTATCTCGATAAAGGGGATGTGGCCATGGCTGAAACCTGCCTGATTAAACATGCCATTCCGCTTGCGCAGAAACTTGACAACAATGACTGGATGTCAACTTTGTATGACACCTATGCAGACGTCCTTTCCGCAAGAGGAGGGTTTAAAGAGGCCATGTCCTGGCAGAAAAAAGCCTTAAAGGAAAGAGGGAAAGCCGATAAAAAGCAAGCATTTGAGCAGGTGAGATTGCTGGCTGCATTGCTCGACCTTACAAATAAGGAAAGACAAATTTTGGTTCAGAAGAATAAATTACAGACAACCCAACTGTGGTTGGTTGTGTCTGTACTAATAATCATTGGTGTTATTGTTATCCTGTTGTGGCTACAGCAACGTAACCGAATGAAACTTAATCGTCAGCAAATTTCTTCGGCAAGGCAAATCATTGAGATGGAAGAAAGTGAAAAAGGCAGGACTGCCCGTGAACTTCATGATATTACAGGGCAACTTGTAATGGGAATTACAGGAGAGATTGAGAACCTGGACATTCCTGACAACGGAGTAAAAGAAGAGATAAAGAGCAAAATCAAAGAACTTGGCAAAAGCATACGGCTGATCTCACACCGAATGAACAGGGCCATGATGGAGCATTTTAGCTTTGAAGAATTGATCGTTGGACAATGTGAAGATGTTCAGCGACTGACAGGGATTCCGATTACTTCTGAAATGCCTGCAGAACCGCTTGATCTTCCAAGGGAAGTTGTTTCCCATCTTTACAGGATTGTACAGGAATTACTTACAAATGCTGGAAAATATGTAAAAGGCGGACAAGTGAGTGTCCGGATCAGTGTCGTTAATAATGAACTCCGTCTTTCATATTCGGACAATGGGCAGGGTTTTGATATGAAAAAGTTGAAATCCGACAGCATGGGGTTGTCGAATATTCATGAGAGAACGAAGCTTCTTGGGGGGAAAGCGAAGGTTAAATCTGCTCCGGGAGAAGGAACTTCCTGGGAAATAACAATACCCAATATTCAGAAAAAGTAGACATTCTATAAAAAAACAGATGGCAGATGATCAGATTATTTACAATTGAAGACCATCCCGTAATCATAACCGGACTTCGGAATCTATTCCGCCCCTCAAGAGATGGAATTGAAATTATTGGCAGCGCAAACCACGTTGATGAAACCATCATTAAAGCAGATCCTGATTCGTTTGACATTTTTCTTCTGGATCTCTGGATACCCTCAAGCCACCCATTGCAGAACGTGAAAAGGCTAAAGGAGAGATTTCCCAACAAGCCGATTGTGATTTTCACCTCTGAAGAATCGATGATCTGGCAACGAAAAATGTTTGAAGCAGGAGCCGTTGCCTACCTGCTAAAAAATGCTGATAAGTCCGAGATCAAATCAACACTTGAGAAAGTGGCCCGTGGGTTGACTATTTTTTCCGGTGTACTTGAACCGGCTGAAGATGCCAAGTTCAGAGCTGCTTTTACAGACCCGAAATATGTTCTGACCCCAAATCAGAAAGACCTTGTTGTAATGCTTTCAAATGGCCTTAGCCAGCAGGCGATTGCCGACCAAAAAGGTACTAGCATCTCAAATGTTGAAAAGACATTAAAGCACATCCGTGAAAAATGTCATGCAAAGAGCAATGCCGAATTAATTAAAATTCTTATCGAAAGAGGCGTCCTCTAACATCGTTTTTGTCAATTCTTCTTTTCTTTTTCCCATTCCTATTAATATAGGCAAAAGTCTTCATATTTTATTTGTATCAATACGAATCCGTCGAATATTTGTTTTGTTTGGCGTGTATTCCTGCAGCCATGCAAATTGGGTTACTGCTTGAAATATAGTTAATTGTGTTTTTTTTGGTGTTTTATTATTCCGGTTTTCCGTAGCATAAAATAACGGAATCGCACACTTGTGCGTACGGAAAAATGGATTTACTTTTGTTAATGCCAAAAAGGTGTTATTAACAAAATTATCAACCGTAATCAAAACAATGAGCTATGAAAAAACTGATTCTAATTTCTGCATTAGTCTGTCTTGCCGGGCTAAATCAACTATTTGCGGCAAATCCAATTCCCTCTTACAATGTTTTAGTAAGTGGTAAAGCCAATTTCCAGGAAACCGTAAAATCTAAATCTGCCGGTCCATCAAAGGAAAAAAGGCAAATGAACATTGAGACCAGCACTTCAACAGCAACCCCGCCTCCTTCAACAGGTATGGGTCGCGCAGTGGTGGTTGCCATGCTTTATCAACTTGATGGTACTGCTACAATGGGCCCTTTCTATATTCCTATTGGACAGTCATTGTCTGTTGGAATTGATGGCAGTCCATGGGGCGTCAACATTGGCTCAGCTGATGGTGTATTAGTAAGTGTGTGGACAACTAATTAATAAAACAATTTAAACTTGCAATAAAATTGTTTTAAATTAATTACATTTGAAAAATTATCGCACCGGGTTCGTTAAGAGTCTGGTGTGATAATTTTCATGTTAAATTCCTGTTATTAAGGCCAGGATGGGCGATGGATCGTGATGGAATAAAATGTGTAGCTATATTAATTCCAATACGAATACCCTAGGATAGTTTATAAATATCCAATTTCCCTCCTAAGTTCACATCCAGAATTTGTTTCAACCTGGCCTTGTTTCAGGATATCAGCAAAAGATATCTTTCCCCGATTCATTTCCTGCCAGATAATTCATAAGTCCATCTTAAAATCATCGTATTTTTGCGACGCTGTATAGCGTAAAGTATTTATTTATGGCAAAAAAGAAAACCAAAAAAATTGAGAAGGCAAATACGTTCGTAAAGAACGTTCTTGATGTCTTCAATGGAAATCCATTGAGTAGTTTTAATTATAAGCAAGTGGCCGGCCGGCTTGGGATATCAGACTCTGCCAGCAGGGATTTGGTTAAAGGAATCATCGAAAAGCTGGAACAGAATGGTGATCTTGTTGTCTCTAAACGGGGGAAGTACCAGGCCCGGCAACCTAAGGAACAATCATTGCGAGGTACCAGTTCATACCTTACCGGAACCCTGGATCTAAAGCCAACAGGGAAGGGTTACCTGATTACCGAAACAAAAGGAGAGGACATTTATATTGCGGCGATCAATACTGCTCATGCGCTGAATGGCGACCAGGTAAAGGTTTTATTATTTCCGAGACGAAAAGGGAAAAAACCCGAAGGCCAGGTTGTGGAGATTATTAAAAGAAACAAAACACAGGTTGTTGGCACCTTAGAGGTGTCAAAAAACTTTGCATTTGTTGTTCCTGATTCCCAGAATATGCCGGTTGATTTATTTATTCCAATTTCCAATTTAAATGGAGGGAAAACCGGACAAAAAGTAATTGCAAAAATAACTGAGTGGCCACCGCAATCGGAGAATCCTTTTGGAGAAGTCCTGCATGTTCTGGGAACTCCGGGAAACAATGATGTGGAAATGAAATCAATCCTGGCGGAATTTGAATTTCCGTTCTCCTTTTCCACTAAGTGCGAAAAAGAAGCAGACCGGTTTCCGGAAGATCTGCCCGCAGATGAAGTAAAGAAAAGAAAGGATTTCAGGGGAACATATACGATTACTATTGACCCGGCGGATGCGAAGGATTTTGATGACGCAATATCTTTACGGGTCCTGGGAAACGGACATTATGAAGTTGGCGTTCACATCGCTGATGTATCCTACTATGTACAACCAAATACAGCCATTGATAAAGAGGCATTTGACCGGGGAACATCAATCTATCTGGTCGACAGGGTCATCCCGATGTTGCCGGAGCGGCTCTCGAACAAGCTTTGTTCTCTTGTTCCCAACCAGGACAGATTCTGTTTTTCAGCAGTGTTTGAATTGGATGAAGATGCAAAAGTCGTCACCGAATGGTACGGCAAGACCGTCATTCACTCCCAGCATAGATTTAATTACGATGAAGTACAGGAAATAATTGAAACAGGAAAGGGCGAGACAGCCCTGGAAATACTGACCCTGGACAGGCTGGCTAAAAAGCTAAGGGATGAACGGTTTAAGAAAGGCTCTATTAATTTTGAGACACAGGAAGTCCGGTTCAGGCTGGATAAACAAGGAAATCCATTAGAAATTTACCTGAGGGAAATGAAGGATTCCAATAAGCTGATTGAGGATTTTATGTTGCTGGCTAACCGGAAAGTTGCAGAATATATAGGCAAAGTCAAAACCACTTCAAAGCCAAAACCATTTGTCTACCGTGTTCATGACAGCCCTGTACCGGAAAAACTGGAAAATTTCACGCAGTTTATTGCCAAACTTGGATACAAGATGAATTTAAGCAACCGTAAAACCCTGGCCCAGTCTTTTAATAAGCTATTTGAGCAAATCAAGGGAAAAGGAGAGGAAAACATGGTTGAGAGCATTGCAATCAGGACTATGGCCAAAGCATACTATACTACTGAAAATATTGGTCATTATGGATTGGCATTCCCTTATTATACACATTTCACATCACCGATCCGCCGCTATCCCGACCTCATGGTTCATCGTTTGTTGTTCAATTATCTGCAAGGTGCAGGATCCGCAAATAAAGAAGAATATGAAGAAAAATGTCAATACTCATCAGAGATGGAGAGGAAGGCGGAGACGGCAGAAAGAATGTCTGTCAAATATAAGCAGGCTGAGTATATGCTGGATAAGGTAGGGCAGGTATTTGACGGACTGATTTCCGGGGTCAGTAAATGGGGAATCTTTGTTGAAGTTGTCGGCACTAAGTGTGAAGGCCTGGTCAGGATGAATGATATGAAGGATGATTTTTATTACCTTGATGAGGAAAATTACCAGGTTATTGGTTCCCGAAGGGGAGATCAGTTCAAACTTGGGGATAAGGTCAGGATCAGGGTGAAGAAAGTTGATTTGCCAAGAAAGCAAATGGATTTTGTCCTGGTTAATTAACGGAAAGGGGTTGCCAGCGAAGCTCCTGAAACAGGGTCTCAGGTGACCTTATTTTTCTTTTCAATCAGGTCAAAAAAGATTTTCCTGTATGTTTCACTGATTGGGATTAACCGGTCGGCTATTTTAATGCGGTTCCGTTCAACACTGTCAATTTTGTCAAGTGCCACAATAAAAGATTTATGCACGCGGACAAACTGGTTCTGCGGAAGGATCTCCTCAAGTTTCTTGTAATTCAACAAACTCATGATTTTCCTGGAGGTCGTAATGATACGCCAATAATCACCCATGCCTTCAACATATAATACATCTGCGTACAGGACCTTTTCGATTCGGGTTTCAGTTTTTACAAAAAAATACGGGATCGGAGGATTCCCTGAACTAACATGACCGTCTCCCTGGTTTACAGGTTTCTGGTCCAACTGGATCTTTTCATAGACCTTATCAACTCCTTTGACAAAACGCTCAAAAGAAATAGGTTTAAGCATATAATCCATTACATCCAGGTCAAAACCCTGTATGGCATAGGCTTCGTAAGCCGTCGTAAAAATCACATAGGGCCTGTGTTTAAGGGCGTGCAACAATTGAATCCCCGTCAGTTCCTCCATCTGGATATCCAGGAACATCAGATCGACCTTGTTGCTGCGGAGATATTCTACCGAATCCACCGCGTTATCAAACGTCCTGATTAAGTTCAGAAATGGAACTTTTGTACAATAATCACGGATGATATCAAGGGCCAGCGGCTCGTCATCGATTGCAATACAGTTGATCTTCATTGGTTTCTGATTATTAATTTGACGCTATAAATCTCTTTCTCTTCCTTGATTTCAAGATCATATTTCCCCGGGTAAAGGAGATCAAGTCTCCTTTTAATATTAGGCAGCCCGATACCGCCAGTCTGGTCCCTGGAAGCAACCGTGTTCTTGCGGATATGGTTAATTACTTCGAAAGAAATTATTCCGGGTTCTGACACCAGCGTTATCCGGATTCCCGGAAATGTGACATTTTTACTTCCATGTTTGAAAGCATTTTCTACAAAAGGGATCAGGAGCATGGGAGCAATGGTCTGTCCATCTACATTCCCCAGGATATTAAACTCGACAAAATTTGTTTGACTACTTCTTAGCCTTTGAAGCTGAATGAAACTCTGGAGATAATCAATTTCTTTTTCAAGAAGCACCTTATCGGTAGTGGCATCATACAACATATATCGCATGATTGATGAAAGCTTCATGACTGCTTCAGGTGCATCTTCAGACTTCTGGGAAACAAGTGAATAGATGTTGTTCAGCGTGTTAAAAAGAAAGTGAGGGTTTACCTGGGACCGTAACAAGGCCAATTCACTTGCCTGTGACTGATTTACCATTTCTGATTTGATTTTCTGTGATTCAAACCAATCGATTGCAAATTTTATCAGGAAGGCATAGACCGTGTATATGATTGACAAACGGATGCTGTTATACAACCATTCCTGCATGTTTTCAAGTTCTTTGGGAGGAGCATGCATGATGTTTCGCCAGAATACAACATTGACACCATACCGCAGGTACGTTATGGCAGCCACCATAAGAATGCCAAACAGGCTGCTGATGAACTTGTTCTTGCTTTTAATAAGGTAAGGCAAAGAAAAATAGATCGCATAAAAATTAACCGCCGCTAATGAATATGACAAGAGGGTATCTGTCCAGAAGTAATCATACGTTTTGTTCAGATAAAAGTAGAACAATTGCTGATTCAGCATGTAAACCCAAAAAAGAGCGTGTATCAGGATTTTGGAACTTCTTCTCATAGAATAATAAACTGATTCAAAATACGAATTTAATGAAAAATTCAGGGTAATGTAACTGGTTCTTCCCGGAAATCTGCCGGATAGCCTTATTCCTCGCTGTTGGTTAACAAAAAATCGGTAACCCCGGGTGATTGATTTCTTCTTTTTACTTGTGTTCCTGCCAGGAAACGATGCAATTTCAATCCTACCGGGATAGGAATTATTTTTCATAGTATTCATTAAAGCCGTAATTTGCCATTGAAAACATCAAATTCAGCTTAAAGGCCATTAGCTGTTTATCATTGTCGTTTAATTATTTTTTTATTATGGTTCTCTTTTCAAGTGGTTCTGCAGAAATGCCTTCCTTTCCGGGTTATAAGTTGATAGAAAAAAGGTTTGTAAAAGAGGTAAATTCAGACTGTTTTTATCTGGAGCACATCCAAAGCGGGGCCAGGGTCATCAAAATCGCAGCCAATGATGCGAATAAAACATTTTGTGTTGCCTTCAAGACAATTCCGGAATCCGACAACGGGGCACCTCATATCCTGGAACATTCAGTGCTCAACGGATCACAAAACTTTCCCGTTAAAAGTCCTTTTGACGTCCTGAGCAAGGGTTCGCTTAACTCGTTTATGAATGCGTTTACATCCAAGGATTTCACGATGTTCCCGGTTGCAAGCATGAATGATAAAGATTATTTCAACCTGATGCATGTCTATCTTGATGCCGTATTCAACCCAATATTCAGAACGGATGCACGTGTATTGTGCCAGGAAGGATGGCATCATGAACTTCCCGATAAAGATAGCCCGGTCGTTTATAAAGGTGTTGTTTACAACGAAATGAAGGGCGCTTTCTCAAGCCCAAATCGTGAATTGGCCTACCACGCTTACAAACACCTCTTTCCCGACAATGAGTATGGATACGAATCAGGAGGATACCCGACAGCCATTCCTTCATTGACACAGGAGGATTTTATCAGATTCTATCAACGTTATTACCATCCCGAAAACAGTTATGTCTTCTTATATGGGGATGCTGATCCCGCGAAGGAACTGGAATTCATTGATAAATACTACCTGTCAAAATATCAAAAGAATAATCATGTAATTGACATTGCCGACCAGGAGCCATTTGCAGCAATGAAAGACCTGACATACAACTACCCTGTGATGGAAGGTGCTTCTATTGATAACCAGGCATTTCTTTCGCTGAACTGGGTTGCCGGACATAGCACCGACCGGGAGCTGACCATGTCGCTAGACCTCTTGTGTGAAGTTCTGTTCAACCAGGAATCAGCACCAGTTCGTCTTGCTTTACAGGAAGCCGGAATTGGACAGGATGTATCGGCAAATACTGATAATTTCAAGCAGAATGTGATCCGGGTTATCGTACAGAATGCAAATGCAAAGGATAAGGAGCACTTTTATCAAGTCGTCATTGAGACCTTAAGGGATGTTGTTAAACATGGACTTAACCAGAAAGAACTTGAAGGAGTATTGAACCGGATGGAATTTCAGTTCCGCGAAGGTAATGATGCACAAAAAGGCATGACCGCCATATTTCAATCGCAACCTGGCTTCTTTTTTGCAAATGATCCATTCCTGGGATTGGAGTATGAAAAACCACTAGCCAACATTAAAAAGGCGATTGCAGAAAAGTCACTGGAATCTATAATTCAGACATGTTTCCTGGAAAATACCCACGCCCTGCTTTTAACGCTCGAACCTAAACAGGGACTGGATAAGGAAAGAAATGAAGAAACAATTCAAGAACTTAAAAAATTCAAAGCGTCACTTGACACCCATTCAATTGAATCGCTTGTCAGGGAGACTCATGAGTTGATCGAATATCAAAAAAGGCAGGATTCGCCTGAGGCCCTGGCAACCATCCCGATGCTGGATCTGAAAGATATTGAGCCCCGGGCCCCCTGGTATCAGGTTGAAGAAAAGCAGGTTGAAGATGTCCCGGTTCTTTATTTCGACCAATTCAGTAATGATGTGCTTTATGTTAACCTGTATTTCGATCTGCGGGTTCTGCCCGAAAGCCTGATTCCGTATGCATCATTGTTATCCAATGTTATCGGCCTCCTTGATACTTCCAACTATTCATTTGGAGAATTAAACCAGGAGCTCAATATTCATACCGGGGGCTTTTATTCCAACCTGGGTTCATTCCTTGAAAACCAGGATGACAACAACCTGATTCCCAAATTTCAGATCACCGCGAAGTCGATGAACAGTAAACTTCCTAAACTGTTTGATCTGACAGGGGAAATCCTGAATCATACGATTTATTCGGACAGCGACAGGTTAAAAACGCTCCTGATGCGACATGAATCTCAACTGGAAGCATCCATAAAGAACCGTGGGAACAAGTATGCAAGCACACGGTTGTCTTCGTATTTCAACAACCAGGGAATGTTTAACGAGATGACCGGTGGGTTGGAATATTATTGGTTTATCAATGACCTGGTCCTTAATTTTGAACAAAATCATCAGGCGATCATAGCCGGTCTGCAGGATGTTGCTGCCAGTCTCTTCTCCCAAGCGAACATGGTCTGCGCGGTAACATGCTCTAAAAATGATATAGATGCATTCTCCGAAGGGATGTCCGGTTTCCTGAAGGTGTTTCCGGCTGGTGTAAAAGAATTGCGTCAGTGGTCGTTTAACTTCGCCAGGAAGAACGAGGGAATACAAACTGAATCAAAAGTCCAGTATGTCATTGAAGGATATAATTTCAAGAAACTGGGCTACAAATGGGATGGCAGGATGCGCGTCCTTGACCAGGTTCTTTCCACCGACTGGCTCCAGAGCCGGATCCGCGTTATTGGCGGTGCTTATGGAGGATACAGCTCCATCAATTCAAATGGATTTATCACGTTCAATTCTTACCGGGATCCCAACCTGCGTGAAACGCTGGACAATTACCAGAAGACTGTAGATTATCTTGTAAATTTCGAAGCGGATGATCTGTCCATGGCGAGGTATATTATCGGGACAATTGCTTCAATAGATCAGCCGATGACCACTTCCCAGAAAGGGGACCTGGCAGTGACACTCTATTTCTCCAAAAGGAGGCAGGAAGATCTGCAGCATGACAGGAATTCCATCCTGACAACCAGGCCTGAGGATATCCGTGGATTTGCGAAAATGATCCGGGAAGTGCTTGCACAGCACGCCTTCTGTGTATATGGCAACGAGGCCAAAATCAGGTCAGAAGAAAAGTTATTCGGAAGCCTGATTAAGATTGGGAAATAAGAAGGCTATTTTACCAGCGTTAATTCGTTGATAAGGTTTGTTGCGCCCGCGTATTTGTCGATAATAAACAGAACGTACCGGATATCAACATTGATTGTTCGCTGCAGATCCGGCTCAAAGCTGATATCTCCGCTCATTGCCTCCCAGTTTCCATCGAAGGCAAGACCAATCAGCTCTCCATGAGCATTGATGACAGGGCTTCCTGAATTTCCACCGGTGATGTCATTCGTTGTCAGGAAACAGGTGACCATCTCCCCGTTTGCACCGTATTGCCCGTAATCCTTGGCTTTGTAAAGATCCTTTAATTTTTTCTCGACGATAAACTCATCATTGTTTGGATCTTCTTTTTCCATAACACCTTTCAGTGTTGTGAAATAATCGTAATGAACAGCATCGGCAGGGAAATAATCCTCGACTTTTCCGTAGGACATACGCAGCGTAGAGTTGGCGTCGGGATAGGCAACCAGTTTGGGATCCATATCACGGAGTCCTGCGATGTAATGCCGGTTTCCTACCGAGACCTTCATCCTTGCAGATGCATAAGCCTCCGCATATTTGGCTGATTCCTCTTTCAGAGACAACATGAGGTTCCAGACCAGGTCTTTTTTTAATACTTTCAAACTGGGCTTATCGAGGAAGGCATTGATGGATGTTTCAGAAGCAAAGACCGACTTGCTGAACATGGCATCCGCATAAGCATTGATATTACCATGATATTCCTTTTCAATAAGTTTAAACACGGATGGAAGATGATCCTTTGAAACTTCCTTGGAATATAATTTCAGGATTTCAACCATGGTTTCTTTTGTCACATCGATATTTTCATCCTTGAAATGAGATTTCACCACATCTCTCATGCTATTCGCCGCAGTCTTGATGGCAGCCTTGCTTTTTGATTCAAGGGCTGTTTTCAGTGCGGAAAAACGGTTCGAAAAGGAAATAATGTCAAGTCTCATCCCGGCATTCGTTGCATACAGGTATGGAACAGCTACTGTGCCCAGCTTTTCATATCCCGTCCTGATATCAGTTAAAACGTTGCCGTATTTTTTCTTCAGCTGGGGATCTTTGGTATACCAGTCAATGAAGGTTTTTTCTATGGATGCCTTTTTCTCCCCGATCTTGTTTTTACGTAACATTTTAACCTGGCCGATATAGTTTTTCCAGGTATTGGCCCTGGTTGCAAATTTTTCGGCATATTCAATTTTTACGGCTTTATTCAAATCCATGTGCTCCTTCATGACATCCAGCTCTTTTCCGAAAATCGTGATGAATGTCGGGTACAGGGTGTTAATGTTGTAGTCAACACCGTAGGATGTAAGATACCGGGTAGTCGTTCCCGGGAATCCCCAGACCATGGTAAAATCATCTTTCTTAATCCCTTTCAGGCTGATCGGAAGATGATATACGGGCTGAAGAGGAATGTTTTTCGTGCTGTAATCTGCAGGATTTCCGGCAGAATCAGCATAAATCCTGAAGATAGAGAAATCCCCGGTATGTCTTGGCCACATCCAGTTATCCGTATCCCCGCCGAATTTCCCGATGGATGAAGGCGGTGCACCAACCAGCCTGACATCTCGGTAGGTTTTAAAAACAAAGAGATAGTATTCGTTTCCGCTATAAAAAGCCTTGATGCTTACTTCATATTTCCCATTCTCTGCAGCCCTCTTCTTCATTTTGGCTGTGAGATCTTTTACTTTTTCTGACCTTGCAGATTCTTTCAGGGTATCGGAAAGAAATGGAATTACAGAATCAGTAACGTTCTCCATCCTGACCAGAAAAGACGCACTCAGATTCTCGTTCATGAGCTCATCACTCTTTGTGAAAGCCCAGAATCCATTTGTGAGGTAATCATGCTCAACCGTGCTATGGTTTTGAACGGCGTCATATCCACAATGATGATTGGTAAAGAGTAAACCCTGGCCTGAAACCACTTCGGCAGTACAGAAAAAACCACCCGTCGCGCCTCCGGATGAAAGTCCCGCAATTGCATCTTTAAGACTGGAATGGTTGATGCTGTATAGTTCATCGGCTGTAAGATGCAACCCCATCTTCTGCATGTCGACATAGTTCAGCCGTTCAATGAGCATCGGAAGCCACATGCCTTCGTCGGGCGGGTTTTCGGCAATTAATTTTGGTCCGGCATAAACCGATAAGAGAAGGAACAGGAACGTAATTTTGTAACGAAAGTCTTGAAAGTTCATCATCTTAGGATTTGGGAAAGTTGAATTTATTTATAAAAATGCAATATTACCGACAAATTCATTACGGTAAAAAAAATTTAGACCAACAACTGAAATAATCGGTGAACGACACGTATTGACTTTCATCACGAAGTCGTCTTATCATGAAAAATGTGCACCTACATCAAGAAATTTATGCAGTTTAGCCAGATTGCTTGTCTGAAGCGCAGATTTTTCGGAAATTTGAAAAAAACAACGATGCGTCTGAAGGGAATTCGAAACAGATCAAATTTAGGCAGGGTGCTGGTTCACCTGATTTTCTGGTTGTCCAGCCTTGTGCTTTTTTCAGTCCTGATTTTTTATACACGGGATTTCAGGATATCTGCAATGGACTTTAAAACGGCAGTAAACATCCTGGTCACCATTTTCTTATTGGCTGTTTCCGTCTATATCAATATCCTCTGGTTACTACCTTCATTTTTCTCACGCCGAAAGTTTCTGCTGTTTGCAGTCCTGGAAATATTAAATATTGCATTGTTTATTTGTTTGAATTACGGGATTTCCATGGCTTTTGAAGGAAGAGCTTCAAACTATTACAATGAGATGATTGCTGAATTTATCCTGGTTCTGATCTTTCTTATAATTTCAACACTTATAACATTCACCCAGGACTCCATGTCTCTCCGGGATGCAGAGCTGAAAATAACAGAAATCGAACGTCAAAAAATCGAATCAGAACTCCAGGCATTAAAGGCACAGTTCAATCCTCACTTTTTTTTCAATACACTAAACAGTCTTTATTCCCTGAGCCTTGATAAATCAGATAAAGCGCCCGAACTGATTCTTAAATTATCCGATCTGATGCGGTATGTTCTCTATGATACCCGCGAAGACTGCATTCCAATGAAGAAACAGCTTGGCTTTTTAGAAAGCTATATTTACCTTGAAAAACTTCGCACGGATGATAGTCTCCGGATAGATCTTGACATACAGGGCGACAACAGGGACATTTGCATTGCCCCGCTCCTGATAGAACCGTTTGTCGAAAATGCATTTAAACATGGGGCCAGGGATAAAAAAAGCAACCCGTTCATTCGAATAAAGATTGATCTTAGCAAACCTGGAAAAGTGTTCTTCATGATTGAAAATAATACAGACAATGATTCGTTTGTCCAGAAAGAATCAGCCATCTCCCTGGGAATCGGGCTTACAAACATCAAAAAAAGACTGGACCTTTTGTATCCGGGGAAACATCAGTTAATTATCAGTGAAGCCCCCGGACATTTCAGGGTTGAATTGAACATAGAAACCAATGAAAATAAAAAGCCTGGTAATTGATGATGAGCCATTGGCCCAGCGGGTCATTGAGAAGTATGCGGAAGACCTGCCTTTCCTGGAAATCCTGCATAAGTGCGATCATGCCATGGATGCATTGGAGCTGCTCAAAACAAACGAGATAGACCTGATATTCCTGGACATCAACATGCCAAAGCTTACCGGGATTGAATTTCTCAGGACGCTGAAGCATCCGCCACTGGTTATCATCACCACTGCCTACGCGGAATATGCGATCCAGGGCTACGACCTGAATGTACTCGATTACCTGATGAAACCATTTTCCTTTGAACGGTTTGTGAAAGCCGTTCAAAAGGCCCAGGAGACTTTGCTGAAGAGAGACCAGCACGAAGCCGAACCAGTCATGCAGGAACAAACAGAAGACGATTTTATCTTTATCAAATCAAGCAAAAAGACTTTCCGGGTGAACTTTACCGATATCCTTTTTGTTGAAGCGCTCGGTGATTATGTAAAAATTTTCACAACAGAAAAGATGATTGTCAGCTACCAGTCCATGAAGAACCTTGAGAAATTATTGCCGCCAAAGAATTTTCCCAGGATTCACAAATCCTACATTATCGCCATGTCAAAGGTGGAATTAATTGAAGGAAACCATGTGAAGATAAGGGATCGCCGGATCCCGATCGGCACGAATTACAAGACCGAATTTGAGAAACTGATCAGGACCATTTAGGATCAGAGAACATGCGGCTCATCTTCCTTATTCCCGTGAACCACGCTTACTTTCCGGAGCAGGAATGAAAGGTAAATCATAACGATCCCGAACAGGATTGCAAGAACCCCGATGACCCGGGCCAGGAAATCAGCTATCATAAATGGTTGAAAACACAGGACTATGCCAAGAGCAATGGTTAATAGTCCATTAAATAAGATTATGTTTTTATTCCGAAGATTCTTTCCAACATTCACGAGTAGGGCAATTTGAAATATCCCCACAATGATCGCCCAAACTCCTATCAGCAGAAGAAAATAACGGAGGACATCAGCTTTTGGCGCAATGATAACAATAAGACCTATCGTGATGCTTGCGATTGACTGAAAAACCAGCATCCCCGCCTTCCTGTCTTTCCGCAGGTTATTAACGGATGCAATCAAAAGTATTACCCCGGTTCCCAATAAAAGTATCCCGAAGTAGAGCATGACTCCTTCGAGAAATACGGGTGTGCATAACACCATCAGCAATCCGAAGACGATAGAAATGACCCCGTTTGTGGTAAGAAACCACCAGTTTTTATACGTTCTTGTTTCCATATTAATAAGGATTAATGGTGAATGATAGCTGATGGCCTGGCAACTGAACCTACATGAGCATAGAATTCATAGACTGTCCCGACAATGATAAATGTCCCGATGATAACAAAGAGAATCCCGACGATCCGGTTTACCCAGAGTTTAACAATTGGTTTTTCCAGCACCTTGATCTGGTTGGCCAGGATGCACTTCAGGATATCTGTTGCAAGAACCATGGAAAGTGCGCCAATAAAAAAGGATGCAACAGATTTGCGTTTATCAGGGCCGCTATATGTAGAGCTGATCGAGACGACACAGGTGATCCAGAAGAACCAGAGTGAAGGATTTGCAATATTGAGGATAAAGCCTTTAACAAAGTAGGGGAAAGGACCGGGACGCTTCACTTTGATCTCAGCAATAACTTCTACCTGCCCGGTCTTGGGAACTTTTTTGAAAAACGTAAAGAACCCGAAAGCATTCATTACAATCCCGCCGATGATGCCGAAAACAAGCCGGTAGCTTGGATCTGTAACAATTTCGGAAACCCCGAAAAAGGCCCCGAGAACAATCAGCGAATCACTTACAAAAATCCCAAAAGCCAGCGAGATCCCTATCTGCAGACCATGCTTTATACTGGTCTGCAAAAGGGCAAACATCGCCGGCCCCAGTGTGATTGCAACTGTGAGTCCGAGTACAAGGCCTTTGAAAAATGGAATCAGCAAAACAAGTTGTTTATTATTCCAATGATTAACTAATTACTTAGAGCCTGTTTAATTTTTTTTACCCGAATGGGTTTCAACCAGCTCAAATTTATCTGCTAACAATGTTAACCACTAAGAGCACAAAGATCTGCACTAAGATCACAAGAATTATCTTTGTGTACATTGTGTACATTGTGTTTCCTTTGTGGTTAAATATTTATTCAGCGTTAGAATTTTAACAATCTCTTAATGTCTCTTCCTGAAAATAATGCCACATTTGGTTAGGGCGAAATCCCCGTCAAACATGAATAGAATTGTATTTATCAAGATACTTTACCCATTGTCCGAGCATTTCATTTTTCAACACCCTCGGGAATTTGTGAGCGCCACCTTCTCTACCCGTAGCCTTCATGAAGTCATAAAACACCTGCAACGGGATCACCTCCGCGGAAACCTCCCGTATTGCCTCACTTCTTTCGACGCGGTAATCGTCGTTGAGAACCTCAAGGTACTCATCAAGTTTCTCAGCTGCGACAACCGGATCAATGGGATCGTCGGTTCCAAGGTACCATTTATGGGCGAACATTGTTCCATGGCTGATGCCGGTCACGCTAAACTCCGGGATCTGGATATTGAATTCGTCCTGGAGCATTTTTATCGCACGGTTCATATTCTCCTGCGACAAATGTTCCCCGCAGATACTCAGAAACTGCTTGGTCCTGCCTGTAAGAATGATCTCTCCTGTTTCAGCATGAATAAACTTTAACGTATCGCCGATCAGGTATCGCCAGGCCCCGGAACAGGTTGTGATAAGCAAAGCATATTCTTTACCATCTTCGACTTCCGAAAGTGTCAGTACTTCCGGATTGGCCTTCAGGTTTCCATCGGGATCAAAATTCTTTCCATTGTAAGGAATAAACTCATAAAACAGTCCATTATCAATTACAAGCGACATGGACATAATATTCCCGGCTTGCTGAAATGCTATGTATCCTTCGGATGCAAGATAGGATTCATTGTAAACAATTTCCCGTCCCAGTAATCTCCTGAAACTTTTAACATAAGGCTCAAAGGAGACTCCGCTGTGAACATAGGCTCCCAGATTTGGCCAGATTTCATGGATATTGTTAACATGGTAATGATCGATGATCTTCTCCAGGATGATCTGGATCCATGCCGGGACCCCAACGATGATGCCGATATCCCATGTCGGTGCATTTTTCACGATCTCGTTCAGCTTCTCGCACCAGTCAGTCTCCCGGGAGATCCTGGGGCCGGGTTTATAGAAATGCTGAAACCAGAAAGGAAGACTGCCAGCGGTAATACCCGAAAGGTCGCCTTTGTAATACGTTCCGTTATACTGAAGATGAGTGCTTCCCCCGATCATCAGGATTCCCTTGGTATAGAAGTCTGCAGGGAAATTGTATTTTGTTGTCATCACGAGCTGACGGATGGAAGTCTTGCGGATTGCATGCAGCATATCTGGTGTCACAGGAATATGCTTGGAAGAGGATTCAGAGGTTCCGGAAGTAAGAGCAAAGTACTTTACCCTGCCGGGCCATGTTACCCAGGATTCGCCGTTCAGGCTTCGATACCACCAATTCTTAAACATCGAACTGTAGTCATGAACAGGAACTGTTTCCTGGAAAGCCCTTACAAAATCCTGCTGTGAAAGGATCCTGTCAAATTTATAATGTTCACCAAAAGCGGTGTCCTGGGCCCGCGACAATAGCTTCCTCAACTCTTTCCGTTGTACAAGAACCGGGTTGAAGTTTTTTTTAATATCTTGCGGATATTGTGCCAGTGTATATGCAGTTTTGATTATGGAACCCAGGATTGGCATAATAGCAGGATGAAAAGAGATGTAAAAATATGAAATTATTGCTACATATCCTTATTACGGACTGAAGATGAAAAAAGGAAGGAAGAAAATTTTAGTTGCGATGATCGGCATCATACTGGTTCCGGTCCTGTTGCTCTTCCTTTTTTTATTTGGGATGACAATCTTTTCTCATAAATTACCACTTTATGAGGTCATTTCTGTAAAAAATAAAAGCAAACAGGAATTCAGGAATACAAATGAATTTACAATACTGACATGGAATATCGGCTATGGCGGTTTAGGTAAGGAAATGGATTTTTTTTATGAAGGAGGGAAGCGGGTACGGCCCGAAAAGGATGAGTTCAAAAGCTATTTGTCAGGAATAACCCGGTTGCTTCATAACCATGATTCAGCGGATTTCATCTTTATACAGGAAATAGACCTACATTCAAAAAGGAGCTATTACCAGGATGAATCAGCGGATATTGCCAATGCCCTGAAATCGCATTGTTCTGCGGTAGCTGAAAACTACGACAGCTGGTTTGTGCCACTGCCACTTTCCGAGCCTATGGGGCGGGTTGTTTCAGGAATTGCAACATTCTCAAAATACAACCCGGTTTCTGCAGAACGGATAGGGTTCGGTACTGAATTCTCCTGGCCAAAGCAATTGTTTTTTCTTCAGCGATGTTTTCTTGTAATGCGGTTTATGCTGGCTGGCGGGAAGGAATTGGTCCTCATCAACACACACAATTCCACATTCGATGCAGAAGGAGAGTTAAGGAAGAAAGAGCTTGCAACGCTGCGGTTATTCATGCTTGGTGAGTTCTGGAAAGGGAATTACGTGCTGGTCGGCGGCGATTTTAACAACAATCCGCTTGGTTTTGAGAAAGAGGACGTTCATTCAGGCGACCTGGTGAAAGAGATAAATCCACCCATCCGCTCTTCATTTCTACCGGGATGGAAATTTGCTTTTGATCCTGAACTTCCAACAAACAGGGATGTTGACGGTCCATATAGAAAAGGAAAAACGAAAACAACCATCATCGATTTCTTTGTTTTGTCGCCGAACCTTGAATTGGTCAGTGCCAAAACAATTTTAACAGGCTTTGCCTGTTCCGATCATCAGCCCGTAACAATAAAAGTACGGTTTAACTAGTTTTAGTAATCCATAAGAAACGGTCCATGCAAATCAAAGCAACAACAACATCAACCCTCTCAGACCTGCTGGTCCGGGAATTTAAAACAGCCTCGAAGAGCATGGTTAAAAAAATAGTTTTGCATGGATCGGTTACGGTCAATGGCGAGAAGGTTCTCATTCCCGGCACAATGCTACAGCCCGGTGACGTGGTTGAATACATCAAATTCAAAGCACAGCCGGGAAGTTCAAATGCTCCTTTTCCGGTTCTGTTTGAAGACCCATCAATCCTGGTTGTCGAAAAACCTGCAGGCATCCTGACTCATGCTGAAAAAGGGACAACCGGCACATCATTGTATAAGGAAATGCTCGAATACATCAAGGACAGATCGAAGGGGAAAGAGCGGATATTCGTCGTTCATCGTCTTGACCGCGAGGTTTCGGGGATTGTTCTCTTTGCAAAGAGTGAAGATGTGCAGGAGAAGATCAAGACAGGCTGGCGGCAAACCACGAAACGCTATTGGGCGCTCGTCCATGGAGCGCCAGAGAAAGAAGAAGGAACGCTTGAAAGCTGGCTGATGGAAGGCCGGGATCAGAAAATGATATCCGTAAAGCAGAATGAAGACGCCAAACATGCCATCACACATTATAAAACAGATAAGAAACTTGGCAACCTGACGCTGCTTGATGTTGAACTGGAGACCGGCAGGAAGAACCAGATCAGGGTGCAGCTTTCCGAAATCGGATGCCCGGTGGTCGGCGACTGGCGCTATGGTTCGAAAGACAATGTGAAAAGAAGGATCCGGTTACATGCCTATTATTTCAGCATGAACCATCCGCTGACGGGCGAGTTTCTTGAGTTTACAAGCCGCATGCCCAGGGGATTTATGACGCTGGGGGAGAAGGAGGAGAAGTACAAGTGATTAGTGAAAAGTGAATAGTCATTAAACTTTACCATTTTACTTCTTGCCAATTTACCCATGGCCATTTTGCAAATTAACTTCTTGCCATGTTACATCTTTGTTAAATGGTATCGAAAAGTAATATGGACAAATGCTAAAAGGCAAATAAGTCAGAAGTAAATTGGTAAAGAGTAAAAATGCAAAAGAATTGATTGTCAGGTTTTATTACCATTTTACTCATTGCCAATTTACCCGTGGCCATTTTGCAAATTAACTTCTTGCCATGTTACATCTTTGTTAAATGGTATCGAAAAGTAATATGGACAAATGCTAAAAGGCAAATAAGTCAGAAGTAAATTGGTAAAGAGTAAAAATGCAAAAGAATTGATTGTCAGGTTTTATTACCATTTTACTCATTGCCAATTTACCCGTGGCCATTTTGCAAATTAACTTCTTGCCATCATTTAAAACCTCTTTGCCTCAGGGCTTCAAAGACAACGATTGCTGCCGAGGCCGAAACATTCATCGAATCAATCTTCCCTCTCATCGGGATCTTAACCAGGGCATCTGATTTCTCCAGCCACAGGTCACTTAACCCGAATGCTTCCGAACCCATAATGATGGCTGACGGTTTTGTGAAATCCGTCTGATGATAAAACTCTTTTGCTGTTAATGCTGTTCCAAAAGATGTAATCTTTTTCGACCGGAGCCATTTGATGGTCTCTTCGCTGGAGCTTGTAACGACGGGCATCGTAAAGATGCAGCCGATGCTTGAACGGATTGCGTTCGGGTTATACATGTCGGTTTGCGGATCGCAGATGATGACTGCATCGAGGTTCGCGGCATCTGCAGTTCTGAGCAATGCACCAAGATTCCCCGGCTTTTCTACAGATTCCAGGACAAGAATGAGCGGGTTTGCGCGTAACTCCAAATCGTCGAATTCTATTCTTTTGGGTACAGCAAGGGCAATAATACCTCCATGATCATTCCTGTAAGCCATCCGGTTATAGATCACGGCCGGGACTTCTACAGGCTCAAACGACGGATCCTCGTTTTGAGTAAATGCCGCAAGGTCGTCTTCCCTGATTAATTCCTTGCAGTAAAGCAAATCTGTAATCACAAATCCTGCATTTATCGCCAGCCGGGTTTCCCTGATCCCCTCAATGACAATGAGGTTCTGGCTTTTTCTTTCACGCGGCTTTTCGGAAAGCAGGATCACATTTTTTATCAGCGGGTTCTGCGGGCTTGTAATTATTCTGGACATCCGGAATGAAACTTGAAAAAGGCTAAATTACTATTTTAATCATTGAGAATGCACTATTGCCTACTGCCTATTGCCTATTGCCTTCTTGACGAGGCCCGAACGGCTTGAGCGCAAATGTTTTATTAACCACTGAGGCACGGAATATACGGAGATTCTTGGAGCTTTTGTTTGAAAAGGTCCGAAGGACCTTAATCTGAATAACCTCCGGTGAAACCGGAGGGAGAAGAACGACATGCTACAAAAGCCCCAAAAGGTCCGAAGGACCTTAATCTCAGTAACCTCCGGTGAAACCGGAGGGAGAAGAACGACATGCTACAAAAGCCCCAGAAGGTCCGAAGGACCTTAATCTCAGTAACCTCCGGTGAAACCGGAGGGACAGGAAACAACACAAATAAAAAAGAGCCCCGCAGGGGCTCAATATATTACTATTTTAGATTTTACCATTTTGGATTTGACCATATTGCTATATGACAATCGCAATCTTACCAGTTCCTGCAAACTCCCCCGCCTGTAACTTGTAAATATAAATCCCTTCCGGAAGGGATGAAACATCCGCCCTCACCTTATGCCTCCCCGGCGAATAAACCTGATCCGTTACAATCTCCTGCACCTGCCCCGTTATTGACCTGATCGAGATCCTTACATTTTCTGACTTTTGCAATTCAAAGCCAAGGATAACAAAGGATGAGCAGGGATTCGGATAAACTCCAAAAAGCTTCGTTCCTTCCGAACAATTGATTTCTGATGTGCCGATATAAGTGCTGTATGAAGCATCGAACATGCCAATCCCGTTTCCATTTGTCCTCTCTGCAATCCATGCATTCATTCCGTCTTGCTTGTCATTATTGAGACTTATTTTCGGATAAGGTATTGCCAGGTTGTCATTATCATTATAGCCTGCGCTGATTATATTCCACGCATTTGGATTCGAAAGGTTTAAATCAATACTGAGATATGGAAGTTTACGATTCGTCGAATCAAAGTAAGTAGCCATGAAGGTGGAGGTGTATGGGTTAAAACAGACGTCCGGGTATCTGTTATTATATGCTTTGTCTATGAAATTAAAACTCGTAAAAGTATTTCCTCTGACAGAATTTAAATTTAAATAGCCTTTAATATTATAGAACGCTTGCGCAGTCAATATTTCAAAAAGGATGATTTCCGTCATGTCCCCATTATTATTATCAATATTGTTGTATTGACAGGCAATAGAAGGGTTTCGGCAATAACCGGCATATGGGGCATACAAATCCAAAGGGACAATGAAAGCAAATGGACTGTTAAAATCGGGTTCAGTATGTGAAGTTAAAATTTGCCCATATTCCGAATCTATATATTCTTGTCCTTCCCAGCATACAAAATATCTACCTGTTGGGTAAGACGGCGACCTTCCATAGCAGAGTGAAACTTTTTTAATTCTAACAAATGAGCGAACAACTAATTGCTTATTATCAAGAGTAAGACCTGCATTGCTGGAAGAACGAAAAATTAAAGAATCTCCTGTGCTTGCATATTTTGAGTAGCTAACCCCAAGAGATCCGGGATTTGAATTAGCAGCCGGATATAAGAAATCAGAAGCTACAGCCATATAATAAATTCCAGTTTCCTGAAGCAGGCTCTGCTCGAAAGCACCTGTCTCTCCATTATACCTTGCCAGATTCCCTTTTCCGTATGGGAAGGATGGATCCGTAATTGAAACTGTAGCTGCAAACAATTTCAGTGTTGCAACGGAAGTGCCGGTTGTCACGATATTGACACAGGTATAGGTGGTATTTGTAGTAGTTGCACTATCATTGATTAACACATTCCATGTTATTCCGCCATCTGTTGATTTCAGGATTGTCATTGAGGCGGTCAGTGAAGGCGAGGATTGATAGGTATATGCTGCATATAACCAGCCGTTAAAAGCAGAACATACAGAAACTAATCTCTGATTCTGATCGGGCTGATCATTGATCACAATATCTTTCCCAAACAAAACCGAACCATTATCTTTTAATGGTATTCCTGGCTGGGCATGAAGCATATCCACCGTAAACAGCAAAACCAGGGCAATCAAAATTGTAAGTCTCTGTTTCATGGGATTTGTGGTTAAGTGAGAATCAAATGTAAAATAAATATTTTGTATGACAATCGCCGTCATCATAAAAAACACCAATGTTTCCGGATATTTCCGGAAGGCTGATTTGTCATTGTCAGGGGAAAAACATAACTTGGAATACCCGAAACTCAACCGGGATAAAGGTTCCTTAAAATGAGATTTCAATAATTTTTTTCACCGCAAACCTGCCTGCCGGCTGGCAGGGACGCAAAGACGCAAAGAAAAGAAAAGTAATGAGTCATTACTCTGCGGTGAATCTTCCACATTGAAAAGTGCAAAAAGTCTTTGGGGAAGTGGAAAAGGCCTATTGCCTATTGCCTAATGCCTATTGCCTCGTGCCTGGTCCCTTATGCCTCTTGCCAGCTGCTGTCAAAGTATGAACCGCCTCCTGTTTTTTTTGTTCAACAAAAATTGTATCTTTGCACCCCTAAAACTAAGGCTAAGATTCATGATAAATATAACACTCCCCGACAATTCAGTCCGCCAATATGCAGAAGGAATAACCGGGATAGAGATTGCCAAAAGCATCAGTGAAGGTCTCGCGAGAAATGTTATTTCAGTGAAGGTCGGTGATGAAGTCTGGGATGCAACCCGCCCCATCAACGCGGATGCCAGGGTGAAACTGCTGACATGGAATGATGAAGAAGGCAAAGGCACCTTCTGGCACTCTTCGGCTCACCTCATGGCTGAAGCCATCGAACAGCTTTTCCCCGGAACGAAATTCGGCATTGGTCCGCACATTGAAAACGGTTTTTATTATGACATCGATTTTGGAGATCAGCCGATTTCTTCAGAAGATTTCCCGAAGATCGAAAATAAGATGCTCGAACTGGCCCGCGCCAACCAGCAATTCATTCGCAAGGATGTTTCAAGAGACGCTGCCATAGAGTATTTCACAAAGAAAGGCGACGAATATAAGATTGAATTATTGCAGGACATGGTTGACGGTCAGATCACATTTTACGAATCCGGTCAGTTCACGGATCTTTGCCGTGGCCCGCATCTGCAGGATACCAGCCAGATCAAAGCCGTAAAGCTTCTTGCTATTGCCGGTGCCTACTGGCGCGGGGATGAGACCAGGAAACAATTGACACGTGTTTACGGGATCACCTTCCCGAAACAGAAAGAACTTACCGAGTATCTTGTTTTGCTAGAAGAAGCCAAGAAAAGAGATCACCGGAAGATCGGGAAAGAACTGGAGCTCTTTACATTTTCACAGAAAGTGGGAGCAGGGTTGCCGCTGTGGCTTCCCAAAGGCGCCGCCTTACGCGACCGCCTCGAGATGTTTCTCAAAAAAGTACAGAAGAAAGCAGGTTACCAGCAGGTCATCTGCCCGCATATCGGTCATGTCGATCTTTACAAGACCTCCGGTCATTACCAGAAATATGGTGAAAGTTCATTCAGGCCGATCACAACACCGGTTCCCGGAGAAGAGTTCTTCCTGAAACCAATGAACTGCCCGCATCATTGCGAGATCTATAACTCCAAGCCACGTTCATATAAGGATCTTCCGTTACGCATCGCCGAATTCGGCACCGTTTACAGGTATGAGCAGAGCGGCGAGCTGCACGGACTTACGCGTGTCCGCGGGTTTACCCAGGATGATGCGCACATCTTCTGCACACCCGACCAGGTAAAGGATGAATTCAAGGGTGTAATGGATATCGTGATGCTTATCTTCAAGGCACTGGATTTTAAAGAATTCATTACCCAGATCTCATTGCGTGACCAGACACACAAAGAAAAATACATCGGCTCAGACGAAAACTGGGACAAAGCCGAGAAAGCCATCATGGAAGTAGCCGAAGAGCGCGGACTGGAAACAGTGATTGTTCCAGGTGAAGCAGCGTTCTACGGTCCGAAGATGGACTTCATGGTGAAAGATGCACTGGGCAGGAAATGGCAGCTTGGCACGATCCAGGTGGATTATAACCTTCCCGATCGTTTTGAACTCGAATACATCGGGAGCGACAACCAGAAGCACAGGCCGGTCATGATTCACCGTGCACCGTTTGGTTCAATGGAACGTTTTGTAGCTGTGCTCATCGAGCATACTGCCGGAAACTTCCCGCTGTGGCTCACTCCCGAGCAAGTTATCATCTTACCAATCAGTGAAAAATATCAGAATTATTCAGAAAAAGTTTTAGAAGTCCTAAATAATGCCGATATTCGCGCCCAAATTGATAACCGCAACGAAAAAGCAGGGAAGAAGATCCGGGATGCAGAAATGAAGAAGATCCCGTATATGCTTGTTGTTGGCGAAAGAGAAGAGGCAGAAGGCACCGTTTCTGTAAGGAAGCATGGCGCCGGTGATCTTGGATCGCAATCGATCGAAGCGTTTATCACATTTATTAATGAAGAAATTAAAAAACAATCCGGGGATCTGTGATCATCGGAAATAACTATAATTAACAAGAGTATCAACTAAAACGTAGGAGGAAACCCAATAGCTATTCCTAACAATTTCAGCAGAGGTCGCAGGCCTTTTCAGAAAAAAGAGGCTTTGCACAAAATCAACGAACTAATCAAATCACCCGTAGTTCGTGTTGTGGGGGATAATGTAAACGAGCCTGGAATCTATAACATTCGCGAAGCTCTGACCATATCCGAAAATCTGGGATTAGATCTTGTTGAAATCTCTCCAACTGCCAACCCACCGGTATGTAAGGTGGTCGATTATAAAAAGTTCCTGTATGAACTGAAGAAGAAGCAGAAGGAGATGAAGGCTAAAACAGCCCGGATCATCGTGAAGGAGATACGGCTCGGACCAAATACGGATGACCATGATTTCAACTTCAAACTGAATCATTGCATCAAATTTTTGAAAGAGGGCGCCAAGGTTAAGGTTGACGTTTTCTTTAAAGGAAGATCAATCATTTATAAGGAACAGGGAGAACTCATCCTGCTGAAATTTGCCCAGTCGATCGTTGACTACGGCAAAATTGAACAGATGCCGAAGCTGGAAGGAAAAAGAATGATCATGATCGTAACGCCAAAAAAATAATCCCGATGTGAAACCGGCATTCATGGCCGGAATTACAAAAGGACCTAACAATAACAACCATAAAAACTGTACAATGCCAAAAATGAAATCAAAGTCCGGTGCCAAGAAGCGATTCGAACTGACAGGTACTGGAAAAGTTAAACGTAAGCACGCTTTCAAAAGCCACATCCTGACAAAAAAATCAACAAAACGTAAACGGAATTTAACCTATTCCGCAATTGTTGACAAGGCAGACCAGGCTAATGTAAAGATCATGCTTAACGGTTAATCAACAGATTTTTTAACTTGCTTCCAGCTTTAAGGACCCGTCGGGGACGCTGGAGTAAAAAAACAAAAGTATGCCAAGATCAGTAAATGCAGTTGCCTCGAGGCAACGAAGAAAGAAAATTCTGAAGCAGACCAAAGGTCAGTTCGGAAGAAGGAAAAATGTTTTAACGGTTGCAAAGAACTCCCTTGAAAAAGGTTTGGGTTATGCATACCGTGACCGCAGGACCAAGAAAAGAAATTTCAGGGGATTATGGATTACCCGTATCAATGCAGGTGTCCGCCAGTATGGAATGTCTTATTCTGTCTTTATGGGAAAAGTCATTGAAAAGAAAATTGAACTGAACAGGAAAACCCTTGCCGACCTGGCAATGAACCATCCTGAAGCGTTCAAAGCAATCGTAGATGCGGTCAACGCATAGATGATTCATACAGAATAATCGGAATGGCCACAGTCCTTAAAGCACTCGTGGCCATTTTTTATTTCCGTAAAACCTGTCTTTGATAATTTTTTAAGAACTGGTAGATCTGCTCGGTAAGAAGATGTTTTGCCAGGATGATTTTCTTGCTGTCGAGGAGATAGATCACAGGAGTCGAGCTGATATCATACTGGTCATGGTAGTCACCCGTCAGTGTTCTCGGACCGTCAACATTGATCCAGTTCATTTTCCTTTTACGGATGGTCTCTTTCCATTTTACCAGGTTGGTGTCGGAACAGATCGTAAAAATCTTAATTCCAAGGGAATCCTTTTGCCTGTCATAAAATTCCTTCAGCTTGGGAATCTCCGTTTCGCAATGCCCGCAGCTGGGATCCCAGAAGAGCAGCAGGAGATAGTCGGCTTTGATGTCATGCATCGAGACCAGCTGGTTCAATGTATCCACCATGACCATGTTGGGAGCAACTTCGCCGAGAAGCAACGGTCTCAGCCGTTTTCCTTTCTTTATGATATTCTCAAGGACAGCAGGAGTAAGCCAGGTGACCTGCCCGGGAATGTAATATTGGTAAACCACATGAACAAAAACCTTGTCAAACCCCATGATCTCAGAGTTTTCATAAGTATAGGTGACAAACCAGATCAGGTATTTGAACATCTCTTTATTTCCCCGTGCTTTTTCAATCAGCAGATCCGCATGGCTGATGATCGAATCAGGGTTCTGAACAATTACTTTCTCGAAATACTTTTTCAGCTTGCTATGGAATACCGGCGTATGCAGAAGCCGTTCATCGGTAAAATCAGTACCGTCCCAGTAATGAGACTGGTAATAGCGATAGACAAACGTGGAATCTTTCCGGCCGTTTGGTAACACAGGCGTTTCAGGGATTTCAGGTTCCTGCATGGCACGGATGAAGAATGCAACAAATGAATCGGGATTCTTTTTTGCAAGGTCCAGCTTATACCTGATCAATTTTTCGTTGAGTGCATTCATGCGCTTTTCAATGGATCTGACAGAATCCTTTTCATCCTTGAACTTTTTCTCCTGGTCCTGGAGAACCTGCATCTCATCAAAACCATCCCGGTTATATTTTAAATATTCATAGAAAAGCCGGTTTTCAGGTGTTCCCGATAAAACCATCTTGCCGGAAAGATCCTGCAATTCAGTTTCCATCGAAAATTTCTGATCCTTGTCTATAATGAATTCGAAATAGTTTTTTTCAGTGATAACAACGATATAGATTCCTTTCGGGGCATCATCATTGGGTTTGTAGTTAAACCGTCCTGAACCGTCTACTTTTAGTGTGTCCTTAACATAAGTTCCGTTTCCGTAATAGGTTGCGATCAGGCAGGTGGTGTCTTTCAGACCTTTCACCCTGAACTTGATCTGGTAGCCGCTGCCGCTGGCAATAAAGGGCAGAATCAATCCCAAACCAAGAATAAGAAAAATGATCTTGTTTATTTTGTGCATGTCTGGATTATTGATGTTCACTGCGTAATAAGTCGTTCACGGTTTTCACCGGGTTGAAAGTGATCAGGGGAACTTCCACAAAGACTGTGATCCAGTCGGCCATGGCTCCATTCCACAAGCCGGGTAGTTCCATTGCTTTCAGGTTCCTGCCGCCGCTTGATTTCAGGGAGATGAAACCGGTGGATTCATCCACGAAATCATGGAGGTTGAATGCATTTCCCTTAAAATCCCTGACCGAACAGACCAGGTCGACCGGGTTAAAATGTGTTGAGGCATTAAACACCTGGTTCTGCCCAGGAACCTTTAGATTTATTTGCGACGATTCAACGATCTGTAAAGATGTTTCTCCCTGTTCATTCTCAACCCAGAAAGGTCCGCCACCCGGTTCCCCGATATTCTTCACCATTCCACAGACACGTATGGGCCTGTTAAGTTGACTGAAGAGGAATTTTTTCTTTGTTTCAGCGTTAGCTTCTGAAATTCCTGCAGGAAGATAAATATTGAAGCGGTCAGTGGCAAGCTGCAGCATATCATTGACCTCTTTTTCTGAAACCTCATTCGCCTCAACTTTATTAAGGAATGAAAAGATCATATCCAGCATTTCCAGGAGATAACCGCCAAGCAGCTTCTTGTATTCAAATGTCGTGGGCTTCAGGTGATCGGGAACGATGTTGTCAATATTCTTGATGAAGACAACTTCAGCGTCCGAATCATTGAGATTATCTAAAAGCGCTCCATGCCCGGCTGGTCTGAACAAAAGGCTCCCGTCTGCATGCCGGAATGGGTTATTCTCCTCATCAACAGCAATCGTATCAGTCGAAGATTTCTGGATAGAATGTGTGATGTCAAAATGAACCTTGAAAAGTTTTTCGTATTTCTCCTTTATATTATTGATCCTTTCATAAAATTTCTCAACATGTTCAGGAGAGAGGGTAAAATGTATTCCAGTATTCCTGTGGTTATCCGTTGTGTAATGAGCAGCTTCGACCAGGTGCTCTTCCGCTGCGACCCTAAATCCGTCAGGATACCTGTGAAAAGCAAGCAGGGCTTTTGGAAGGTTGGCGTAATCCAGTCCGTTTTCCATGAGAACATATTCAACGATGGTTGAATAGTCTTTATCAATCAACAGCTGCTCCAGCTTTTTCCCGTCTTTGTGAAGTACGGTTTGCAATCCATAGAAGAAAGCGAACTGGCGGATGTTGGTAATGAAGTTATACACCGAATTAAATCCCTGGTCAGACATCAGTTTTGCAGAGGCAGACGGATCATTCTGAACAGAAGCAACGAATTCAAACAGGTGTTTGAACATGCGCGTGGCTGCGCCAGAGGCAGGTACAAATTTCAAGAGCTTGTATTTCCCGGCCTGTGTGTCGAAATAGTCGCGGAAATATTCCTTTTCTTCCCTGTCAAAAGTTTTCAATCCATCGCCGGCAGTTGCAGGACGGGACAGGCTGATGGATGGAAAACCCTGCCGGAACTGTGCAAGCTGTTTGTTAACGCGTTCAGGTTCTATTCCTTTCCCTTTGATCTGAATGAGGTCCTGCGGTGTAAACATTGCGATAATTTTAATAATTTTACGCAAATTTACATGAAATGAGACAAACTCTGACTTTAATCGTTTTTTTCCTTGTCTGCTCAACCTTTGCGCAGATAGCCCCTGACAAGTACTTTATTGAGTTCAGGGATAAGAATGGAACTCCGTATACCATTGATCATCCGGAACAATTTCTTTCACCCCGTTCAATCCAGCGTCGAACCCGGCATGCTGTGCCCATCACGTTCCAGGATTTGCCGGTCAACCCTGCCTATGTGAGTGGCGTTGCGGCGACGGGTGTAACAGTATTGAACCAGACAAGATGGCTTAACGGGGTTACCATTTATACGACAAACTCTTCTGCATTGCTTGCCATCAGCGCACTTCCGTATGTTAAACAAGTAGTAAAAGGGCACGGTATTGCGAAAGTAAAGCCGGGATTGAAAGAAAACAAGTTCTCTTTTGAAAGGGAATCAGCCATTCCTGCACAGCAAAAAGGTGTGGTATCCCTGGATTACGGGATGGCTTATAACCAGATTCACATGCTGAAAGGGGATTACCTCCATGATCTTGGGTACAGGGGACAGGGGATGGTGATTGCCTTGCTTGACGCCGGTTTCATGAATGCCGATATTCTTCCTGTCTTTGATAGTCTGAGGGCCGGAGGCCAGATCCTCGGGACGCGTGATTTTGTTTTGCCCGGAAATAATGTTTACCACGAATATTCTCACGGAATGTCTGTATTGTCCACAATGGGAGGGAATTATCCCGGCCAAATGGTTGGAACTGCGCCCGGCGCAAGTTTCTGGTTGTTCAGGACAGAAGATGCAGCTACAGAAAATGTCATTGAAGAGTACAACTGGGTTTCCGGTGCTGAAACTGCCGACAGCGTCGGGGCTGATGTGATCAATTCTTCCCTGGGATATACTAAATTTGACGACTCAACCTGGAATCACACCTGGGCGGATTTGAACGGACACACTGCCATCTCAACAAGGGGAGCCAATCTCGCGGCCAATAAGGGGATTGCTGTGATCATAAGTGCAGGAAATGAAGGAAGTCAGCCCTGGAGATACATAAGCGTCCCTGCGGATGGGGATTCAGTTTTAGCCATCGGAGCCGTTGATGCTAATGGTAATTATGCTGCATTCAGCTCGCACGGGCTATCTGGAGGCGCTGTAAAACCCAATATAGCAGCCCAGGGACAAATGGCAATTGTTGCAGGGCCTGATTCATCCTTTTATTACTCCAGCGGTACCTCCTTCTCTTCCCCGATAACGGCCGGATTGGTAGCCTGCCTGTGGCAAACCAAACCAGAGGTCAGCGTATCTAATCTATACGAGGCTATTGAAATGAGTGCCAGCCATTACAGTACCCCGGACACATTGACCGGCTATGGCATTCCTGATTTTTCAGCTGCGATCAATTACCTTGGCGTTCCGGATAAAAAGATCATGGTCAACAGGGTGTATCCAAACCCATTCAGCCAGGATGTTTATATCAGTTGTTCTTCAACGAATGGAAATAGGGTGGAAGCAAATCTTTACAATGAACTTGGCCAGGTTGTTTTTCATACGACGTATAATCTCACTCCCGGACAAAATCTTGTTCATCTCAATCCGGGAAAAAGCTGCCTTCCCGGAGTCTATATTCTGACCCTCAGTTCACCTTCCTTCTCAGAAAACATCCACCTGATAAAAATGTAAATTGATACATTGGTAATTTTACAAACTTAATCAGATGCAATAATTGTAAACCTATTTTAGAAAAATGTAAACAACATCCGGGAGGCCTTAAACAGGTGCTCCCGGTTTTTTTTTATCTCATTGGTTCAATAATATTTTAGTCGATAATGCAATCATCATCGGGGGTCAGGCACAACCAGTTTTACAATTCTGATTAGTATGTGACGTTTACAAAAGTACAATTGTAAACAAATATCAGTTTACGATTGTATACACAAATGTAAACAAAAAAGTTGTTTGTTTATTCACTGAACAAGGAAAAATAGTAACATATCCGGCTGATAACAAGGCCACCCGAAGCAATTTCACCGGATCAGGAAGCAGAATTATGATTAAATAATTCATGTTATGACTTGATTGTTAGGCGATAAATGATAGCATGGTTTCCTGGATGATTGAAGACGTATCCAAATAGGTGAGAGTTACCTTTGATTTGAATATTGAAAATAGTTGATAAAATAGGAGATAGTTCAATTTACTAATTGTAAACAAGCTCATTCTAATCATTAGCGTAAACAATAATCAATTTAAATTCAAGGCAATGTATGTATTGTATAAACTATAACTTTAGGTCAATACGAAAAATCATATTTTTTTCAACTGTATACAGGATTTACAAAAATGCATTACTTTTGTAATTACCTAATCTGCAATTTATGGTTGACCGGATACTGGAAGTTTTAAAAGTAAAGCAATTATCCCCCTCTCAATTTGCCGAGGAAATCGGTGTACAGAGGTCAAATATTTCACACCTTATTTCCGGGAGAAATAAACCGAGCCTGGAATTTATCCAGAAAATCATCAAAAGATTCCCGGATATCAATCCTGACTATTTATTATCCGGAGAAGGAAAATTATTCAGGAATGGTTCCCAGACAGAAATTGAATTTTCTGCCATACCCGTTCCGGAGGTGGAAAGTGAAGTCGAATTGCCTTCAGAACCCGCGAGGTTTGAACCGGAGAGGCCTTCAAAGAGGAAAAACGTTTCAACCGGGGATAATCCCGTTGAAAAACTTGAAAAGACTAAGAAAGAGGATAAAATTGAAAAGATTGTCTTCTTTTACAAGAATCAGACGTTTAAGGAATATTTCCCGGAATGATTTTAAAATTGTTCTGTTCCTGAGAAGAAGAATGAGCCTTCAATTGCGGCATTTTCGTCGCTGTCTGAGCCATGAACGGCATTTTCACTCATGGAAATCCCATATAACTTCCGTATCGTTCCCGGCTCTGCCTTTGCAGGGTCAGTTGCCCCGATCAGGGTGCGGAATTCTTCAACAGCGTTGGGCTTTTCAAGGATAGCAGCCACAATCGGACCGGATGACATGAATTCAACAAGGTCAGCGTAAAAAGGTCTCTCTTTATGTACTTCATAAAATTTACCGGCCTGTTCTTTTGAAAGTTGTGTCTTCTTCAAGGCGACAATATGGAATCCGGATTCCTGTATGTGGGACAGGATCTTACCTTCCAGGCGTCCTTTGACAGTGCTCGGTTTGATCATTGTAAATGTTCTTTTACCTGCCATTTGAGTGGTGTTTTATAAGCGTGTAAAATTAACTATTTATTTATTAATTTTGCAGCCATTACACGGAAAATCAAACTTCTTGAAAAAAAACGACTTTCTCAGTATTCATAGTCTTCTCCAGCAACCCCGGAAAATACTGATCACCACACATACCAATCCTGACGGGGATGCTATTGGTTCCAGCCTTGCACTTTTTGGTTACCTGAAAAAAACCGGTCATTCTGTTCAAGTTATGATCCCGGATCCGGATCCCAGGTTTTTGCAATGGATGCCTTTTCATGATAACCTGCTGGTCTTTGACAAGGATAAGGAAATCTGCCAGGTGCATATTCGTGAAGCAGATTTAATTTTCTGCGTGGATTTCAACAGTCTTGGGAGGTTGAGTAATGCGGAGCATGACTTCAGGCAATCTTCAGCAAAGAAAATCCTGATTGACCATCATACCCAGCCGGCCGGCGATTTTGATTTCATGATCTCCAATACACAGACTTCATCGACATCCGAACTGATCTATGATTTCATCACGGATTCCGGAGACAAGGAAAAAATAGATACCGACATGGCCACCTGCATCTACGCAGGAATCATTACTGATACAGGTTCTTTCAGCTATTCCTGTAACTATGAAAAGACTTACCTGATCACTGCAGACCTTTACCACAGGGGCATTGATGGTGAGCATATACACAGGCTTGTTTACGACACCTATTCCGAAAGCCGGCTCAGGCTGCTGGGTTATGCGATCAGCGAGAAACTTGTTGTCCTGCCCGCGTATCATGCTGCTTATATTGCGCTGACAAAGGAGGAACTGGACCGTTTCAATCATCAGATTGGAGATACCGAAGACATTGTGAATTACGCCCTTTCAATTGAAGACGTTAATTTTGCCGCTCTTTTTTACGAACGTGAAGGGATCGTCAAAGTATCCCTGCGGTCCAAGGGAAAATTTTCTGTGAATGATATTGCCCGTAAGTATTTTGATGGTGGTGGACATGTGAATGCTGCCGGAGCCAACAGCAAGTTATCCCTGAAGGATACTGTAGCAGTCTTTGAAAATCTTCTGCCGGTTTTTCAGGAGCAACTTAATTCCGTTTATTGATGCCATTAAAATCAGAATGGATGATCACCCGGTTGATCATTCTCGTCCTCTTCCTCGTTCCATTCCTTTTTTCATCCTGCGGAGAAGAGCCTGAACCTGCTCATTCGACACGTCATCTCGGTATGATGGATGATACCATCGTGAAATACAATAAAGGGATACTGCAAGCCGAAGACCGCGAGATTGATGACTTCATCCAGAGATATCACTGGAGCATGACAAAAAGCCCGACAGGTTTAAGGTATATGATCTATAAACAGGGGAGCGGGAAGAAATCGGCCAGGGGCAAAGTTGCAACACTTCAGTATAACGTCAGACTTCTTAATGGCAATCTTTGTTATTCGTCTGCCGCTAACGGACCGAAGATCTTTAAAATCGGACATGGCGGTGTTGAAACCGGACTGGAGGAAGGAATTTTGCTGCTTAAAGTTGGAGATCGTGCAAAATTTATATTACCTTCGCACCTCGCTTTTGGCTTGCTAGGCGACCAGCAAAGAATTCCCCAGAATGCCACACTGGTCTATGATGTCGAACTGGTAGAAATCAAATAACCCAAATAATAATCATAAACAATTATCTATGAAAAAAGTGTTTTTTCAACCATTGGCAGTTATTCTGCTGGTTGTCTTTGCCTCACTGGCGTGTTCATCCAAATATCCCGGCTTTGATAAAACAGACTCAGGTTTGTATTACAAGCTGTATAAAGTTAGCAAAGATACCATTAAACCGAAGGTAGGCGACTGGGTTACCCTCGACTATAAATTGGTCATTAAATCAAAGAGCAAAGATTCTGTTTTACTGGACAGCAAAAAAACACCCCAGGGCTCTGTTCGTTTGCAGATCCCCCCGTCAGATTATAAAGGTGACCTTTATACAGGTATGAAAATGATGTCGGCAGGCGACAGTGCAATCTTTATTATTCCTGCGGATTCATTATTCAAACGCACATTCAAGCAACCATCCCGTCCTGCATTTGTTGACAGCAACAGCGTTGTTCAGTTCTCCGTTCATATGAAAATGATTGAAAACCCTGCTGATCTTAAGAAAAAGGAAGAAGAATCACTGAAAAAATATATCCAGGCCAATCACATAACTGTTGCCCCGACGGCTTCAGGGATTTATTTTATTGAGTTAGAAAAAGGTAAAGGAGTGAAGATTGATACCGGCGTTATGGTTAAACTGCAATTCGTAGTTTCCTTGATTGACGGAAAACAGGTTTTCACCACCCATGACCGCCCTGAACCTATTGAATTCGAATATGGCAAACGTTTTGATACCAAAGGACTGGAAGAAGCAATTGGCATGATGGCCAAAGGCGGAAAAGCCAAAGTGATCGTTCCTTCAGCTCTTGCTTTTGGTGAGCAGGGCAGAGGCACGCTGGTTCCTTCCTTCTCGACACTTATTTATGATGTTGAAATCGTAGATGTAAGATCAAAAGCTGAAGCTGATAAAGCTAAAGCAGAGGAGAAAAAGAAAGCAGACGCAAAAGTTCAGGGAGCAAAAGCCGGCGAGAAAGGCTTGTTGCAAAAGTATCTGAAGGATAACAAGATCACTGCAAAACCTACAGCCAGCGGTCTTTATTACATTGAGAAAGTAAAGGGAACCGGTCCACAGGCTACAGCCGGGAAAAAAGTTTCTGTTCAATACACAGGAACCTTGCTGAATGGCAAAAAATTCGATTCTTCACGCGACAGGGGCGGAAAGCCATTTGAATTCGAACTGGGAAAAAGCCAGGTGATCAAAGGCTGGGACGAAGGCATTGCAATGATGAAAAAAGGCGGAAAAGCCATCCTGATCGTTCCTTCTTCAATCGCTTATGGTGAGCGTGACATGGGAGAGATCACACCGTATTCCACGCTCGTTTTTGACGTAGAACTTGTGGATGTAAAATAGTTCTGTAAAAATTATTTGGACTCCAGGAGCTTCTCCAGCGCTGAGATTTCATCTCTCAGCCTGGCAGCCTCCAGGAAATCCAGCTCCTTAACGGCAGCTTCCATGGATTTCCGGGATTTGGCAACAAGCTTCTGGAGTTTTTCTTTTGGCAGGTAAGGAATGACAGGATCTGCAGCAATATCAATGGTATCCTTTTCAACATACGACCGTGGTGCCTTGTCCTGGGAATCCACCACTGCCGTCTGACCAAGAATATCGAACGTGCTCTTTACAATCTGGGTCGGGGTTATGTTATTTGCAATGTTATAAGCGATCTGCTTTTCCCTCCTGCGATTGGTTTCGTTGATCATCCGCTGCATGGAATCCGTGATTTTATCCGCATACATGATGACTTTGCTGTTGATGTTACGTGCAGCCCTTCCTGCGGTCTGCGTCAGGGAGCGTTCAGAACGTAAAAAGCCTTCCTTGTCCGCATCGAGGATCGCCACAAGGGAAACCTCGGGAAGATCCAGTCCTTCCCTGAGAAGGTTTACTCCCACAAGGACATCAAAGACTCCCATCCTCAGATCCCGCAGGATCTCTACTCTTTCCATGGTATCAACATCCGAATGGATATAACGGCAACGGATTTCAAGTTGTGTGAAGTACTTTGAAAGCTCTTCAGCCATCCGCTTTGTCAGGGTCGTAACAAGGGTTCTTTCATTCTTCAGTACGCGCTGATTGATTTCGTCAAGGAGATCATCAATCTGGTTCAGGCTGGGTTTAATCTCAACAATGGGATCCAGCAAGCCTGTCGGGCGGATTACCTGTTCCACGATGACTCCCTGGCATTTCTGAAGTTCATAATCAGCCGGTGTGGCGCTGACAAACAGGACCTGGTTGATCATGGCTTCAAATTCATCGAATTTTAACGGCCTATTATCCAGTGCGGAAGGGAGACGGAACCCGTATTCCACTAGGTTTTGCTTGCGTGAACGGTCGCCGCCGAACATGGCCCTGACCTGCGGAATGGTTACATGGCTCTCATCGATGATCAGGATGTAATCATCCGGGAAAAAATCAAGGAGACAGAACGGCCTTGAGCCCGGTGTACGGCCATCAAAATATCGTGAATAATTTTCAATGCCTGAGCAATAGCCCAGTTCGCGCATCATCTCAATATCATAGCTAACTCTTTCTTCGAGCCTTTTTGCTTCAAAGTCCTTGCCGATCTCACGGAAGTAGGCGACCTGCTTCATCATATCATCCTGGATCTCATAGATCGCCTGCTTCATTTTTTCTTTGGAGGTGACGAAGATGTTTGCAGGATAGATTGAAATCTCATCTACTTTCTCAATTCGTTGCCCGGTCTGCGGATCAAACGATTCAATCTCATCAATTTCATCCCCGAAAAAGATCACCCGGAAGGCAATGTCAAGGTATGCCGGGAAGATATCAACCGTATCACCTTTCACACGAAATTTCCCGCGTGTAAAATCGCCTTCAGTCCTTGAGTAGAGACTGTCAACCAAAGCATACAGGAACTGGTTCCTGACGATCTTTGCCCGGGTTTTGACATGGATGATGTTGGTTGTGAAATCATCGGGGTTCCCAATGCCATAGATGCAGGAGACAGATGCGACCACAATCACATCCCTGCGGCCCGAAAGCAGCGTTGAGGATGCGCTGAGTCTCAGCTTTTCAATGTCATCATTGATGGACAGATCTTTCTCGATATACGTATTTGTTGCCGGGAGATAGGCTTCCGGCTGGTAATAATCATAATAGGAGACAAAAAATTCGACGGCATTCTCGGGAAAAAATTGTTTGAACTCACCATAAAGCTGGGCCGCAAGTGTTTTATTGTGGCTCAGGACAATGGCCGGACGGTTGACTTGCTGAAGTGCATTCGCAATGGTGAAAGTCTTGCCCGAGCCCGTCACACCCACCAGTACCTGCGCAGGATCCCCGCGCTCAAGGCCTTCCACGAGCTGCCTGATGGCTTCCGGCTGATCTCCGGTCGGAACATAGTCGGATGTAAGTTTGAAGTTCATCTTTCCCTGGGGTTAGTATTCCGGAGGTGTCATGTGAACATACACCGACACCGGGTAGTGGTCTGAAAGATCTTCCTTGGGCCGTTGATAATTGTAGGCTTCAAAGCATTTGTCGAGCAAAATATAATCAATCCTGAAAGATGGAAAATTCCCGGCATAGGTATTTCCGAATAGGCCTTTCCCCGATTTGATGAACGAATCCTTAAGGTGGGACGACATCACACGATACGTGTATGAGGTTGGCGGATCATTAAAATCACCGCAAACGATCACAGGGAACGGAGATCTGCTGATATCCTGTTTCAACAGGTCAACCTGTTCAGCCCTTAATTCAAATGCTTTTTTCAATTTAGTGATTATCTTCATTGAACTTGCACTGAAATCTGAAGTATCAGGTTCTTTTTCTTTCTCCGTAAGGTGCGCATAAAATGAATAATCTTCATTTCCGAACCTGATCGATTCGAGATGCAGGTCATATACCCGGACTTTGACGCCGTTGACGACCATATCAGCATACAGGCAAAAGACATTCCTGTTATTCATTCGGATGAAACCATTGCCAATGATGGGGAATTTGGAAAAGATGGCCAATGCATCGATTTTTTTCCGGTCCTTGCTCTCCTGGTAATTTTTAAATGTAAAATATTTTGATCCGATTTGCTTTGTGACCCTCTCAAGAACCTTTGAACTGTCTTCACTCCTTACATAGAATTCCTGGATACAAAGAATATCAGGATTCTGTGCAGCAAGAAAATCCGTGACTTTCGATCTGATTTCCGGGCGATACTGTTTGTTTGTGATTCCATAGAGACTGTGAACGTTGTATGTCAGGATTTTGATGGATCCGGGAGGTGCAACACGTGTGTTGGAAAGACTTACAGGGTAGATTGACAGCAGGTGGTTGACCCCAAGCAGGATAGCAATTACTGAAAGCCAGGCATATTTTTTAAACAGGATGATCCAGATCAGAAGAAAGAGGAGGTTGATGAAAAGCCAGATCGGGTATGCCAGCCCAAAGAAGGCGAAGATCCATATTTTTGCCGGGCTTACGAACGGGGCGGCATAAGAGGCCAGCAGGCAGAGCAGAAAGATGATATGGATCGAAAGCAGGACTTTGACAACGATTGATTTTTTCTTACTTTTTTTTGCAGCCATAGGGTTCAATTGTTCTTACCTGAAGTCCTGAATAGAAATGCTTTTTCATCTTTCGATAAGCTGTCATAACCACCCTTTGAGATTTTCTCAAGTATGGCATCGGTCTTCTTTTGATTATCAAGCTTTTCAGCATTGTACTCATCATCGGTTTTAGGCCGGGAATAATTGGTATTCCTGGGTGCCTGCTGCTTCTTTGCAGGGTGAAAGAGTTTCCCAAGGCTGAAGTTCCAGCCTGAAAAGCTTCCCCTCATCCCCGGCAAAATTCCTTTTCTCAGGAAAACGACAAACAGAAAACCCCAGAGCGCTCCACCGATATGTGCCAGGTGTCCGCCCGAATTGCCGCCAGGAATTGAAAAGAAGTCAAAAATGAACAGAACCAGGGCAAGGTAGATGATCTTTACCCTTCCGACAAACAGAAGGTTAATTGTGTAATTTGGGACATAGCATGAAATGGCCATTACAATTGCCATCACGGAAGCCGAAGCTCCAAGGGCCATACCACTGAAAAGTTGCGAATGAAATACCGGGAAGAGGTTAAATCCGAGGATATAGAATAATCCTCCTGCAAGTCCACCCAGGATATATGTCAGGAGAAGCTGCCGGGAATTCAGATACTCGAGGAAGATCCTTCCAAACCCATACAGCCAGATCAGGTTGAAAAGGATATGGAAGAAATCCAGGTGAAGGAACATGTATGAAAACAAGGTCCATGGTTTCAGCGAAAGCGCGTCCAATGAAGCCGGAAGTGCAAGGAAACGCAGTATCCATGCCTCAGAAGCTGCAGAATCGGACTGGTTAAACAGGAAGAAGATAACGGCAATAACCTTGGTGAACGCCCATACTCCGACATTGATCAGGATGAGTGTGGAAAGCACGGATCTCTTCCTGAAAAAGAGTTTAACATCATCGAGTGGATTGGTGTATGGGTTCATTAATGGCTTGAGGTAATGTTAGTGTCTAAACGATCGTTTGCGCCAAAAAAGTATAAGGAACAGGCCAAATATCATGCCACCCATGTGTGCAAAGTGGGCCACGTTATCGTTTGGATTATTTGAGATTCCGTAAAAAAGCTCGATTGCAAAATACCCGATCACGATCCATTTGGCCTTGATGGGAACCAGGAAATAGAGGTATACCAGCATATTCGGGAACATCATCCCAAAAGCAAGCAGGATGCCATAAACAGCTCCCGAAGCCCCGATGGTAGGTACATTCATTCCAAGCTGGACCAGCTGGTGAACATAGCTGAGTGACTGCTGGGTAAATTCAGGACTTTGCGGACTGCTGGTCCAGGCGATGATAAATGTTTGCAATGTGCTGTAATAATGAGGAAAATGATGATTCACAAGGATGACAAATGAATCCAGGGAAGGAGTCTGGTTATAGGCCACGGCTGCGGCTTCCATGGATGACATGCTCCAGAGTTGCACAATCGTCTGCGCAATGCCGGCTCCAATTCCGGTCAGCATATAATAGGTGAGAAATCTCTTGGGGCCCCAGACATTTTCAAGCAGGTATCCAAACATCCAGAGTGCAAACATATTGAAGGTCAGGTGCCAGAAATCTGCATGAATGAACATATATGTAACAAACTGGTAAGGCTGAAAAAGATCGGAACGGAAATAATAAAGACCAAGCATTTTTTCAAGGTCAATGCCGAAGGTGGACTTAAAGGATAGTGTTGCCAGGAAAAAGAGTGCATTGATGATAAGCAGGTTTTTAACTACTGGCGGAAGAAGGCGGAATCCCGCCGGACTATATTGTTCTGTCATCACGGATCAGGTTCATTTAAATTTTCGTTTCAGGTCTTCAAACCCGATGATTGTCATTGTTGGTTTTCCTTCGGATGTGACTTCAGGGATCCTGCAGGCGAAAAGCTGTTCGACCAGGGAATGGATCTCTTCCGGTTGAAGTCTCTTGTTTCTTCCTATGGAAAGGCTCTTTGATAAAGATTTTGCGAGTCGCTGACCGGGTTGTACTTTTGGATCATCCCGGGACGTCTTCAGTGATTCAAGCAACCGTTCGAAGAGGTCATTGATATTCTCCTGAAGGCAGTTGGCCGGGATTGCCTGGATGACGACTGTATTTTTCCCCATGCTGCGGATCTCGAAACCGGCTTTTTGAAAATCATTGCTGAATTCAATGAGCAATTCCGCATCTTCATGTGTGAGATCGATTGTCTGCGGAAGCAGCTGCTGCTGGGAGGCAGAATTGCCGGATTCGATGGCTGAAAGGAACCGTTCGAAGAGGATCCTTTCATGGGCATTCTGCTGGTCTATGATCACGACGCCCTGGTTTGTAGAGGCAATGATAAACCGGTTCTGTATCTGGATGTAATCTGATGGTTCTTTTACATTTTCCCCGCGGTTCATGCCTGGCAATGATTCCTGCGGCTGCGGCTGATCCTGTGATGGAGCAGAAGATGGAAATCTGAGGTCCTTCAGCGGATCATAAAGCTTCTGCCAGTTTTCACTGTTTGCTTTTTCTCTTGAGGATAAAGGCAGATCGATCTGGGATCTTACTTTCTTCTCAAACGGATTGTAATCAGGATTGACGGTGATGGTTGGCTGTTTCACATGGACTCCCGGTGGCAGCGGCGGAATCACAAGTCCCTGTTCCTGTTCAAAATCCAGGGAAGGAGTGATGTTGAATTTCCCGATCGATTGCCTGACGGCTGAATGCAGTATGGCATAGATATTTTTAACATCCTGGAAATTGACCTCGGTCTTGGTAGGATGGATATTGACATCAATGGTTTTCGGATCGACGGTCAGGTAGATGAAATAAGTCGGGAAGGCGTCATCGGGGATCAATTCCCTGAAGGCATTTTCGATGGAATGATGGAGGTATGGATTTTTGATGAACCGTCCGTTGGTAAAGAAATATTGTTCACCCCGCTTTTTCTTTGCAAATTCAGGTTTGCCGATGTACCCGAAGATGCTGACAATGGTTGATTCCTGTTCAACCGGTACAAGGCGGGGATTGAAATGATTTCCAAACAACTCAACGATTCGTTGTTTCAGGTTCGATGCAGCAAGCTGATGAAGGATCTTGTCATTGTTGTAGAAAGAAAATGCAACGTGGGGATTCACAAGTGCAACGCGAAAAAATTCCTCGATGATATATTTTAATTCAAGGGTATTTGATTTCAGGAAATTCCGCCGTGCGGGAACATTGAAGAAAAGATTTTTAACTGCAATGCTGGTTCCATCCGGCGCGGTGACAGGGAACTGGTTTTTTACATCCGATCCGTCGATCTGGACGCAGGTTCCAACCTCATCTTCCCTGCGTTTCGTTTTGATCTCGACCTGTGCAATTGAAGCGATGGAGGCAAGGGCTTCACCGCGGAAGCCCAGCGTGTGGATGGTCAGAATATCGTCAGCCGTTTCAATCTTTGATGTGGCATGGCGTTCAAAGCACATCCTGGCGTCTCGTTCAGACATCCCGCTGCCATTGTCAATAACCTGGATAAGTGCTTTCCCGGCATCCTTGATGAGGAGCTTTATGTTTGTTGCCCCGGCGTCGACCGCGTTTTCCATCAGTTCTTTTACAGCCGATGCAGGTCGCTGGACGACTTCGCCTGCGGCAATCTGGTTTGCCACAGCATCAGGTAATAAACGGATCAGGTCAGCCACAGGAACAATTGAAATTTTACGCTAAAAAGCGGAATTCCCGGGCTTCGGGGACTTCACTTTGAAGCAACGCAAAAGTACCGATATTTTTCTAAGTCTCACCCGCGTTTAAGTGTTGATTTTGTCTCTTTGGTAAAAAAAATACTGAAAGTCAAAAGTCAAAAGCCGAAAGTCGAAAGTCATTTCCCCAAACCTTAGCAGGTAATAAAATTTACCATTTTACTCCTTGCCGGTATACCGGTTGACTTTCTTGCATTTTAGCTTTTGCCAATATTGCCATTTACAAACAAGCATTTTTTACCGCAAAGACGCAAAGGCGCAAAGAAAAGATTGTCTAGTCCTGAAATAAGTTGACAGTAAAAAAGAGTAAGCTTATTTTAGGGCAGGACAAGTTATACCAGGATGATATATTGGAAAAACATCGCAGGTGAGACGATTGCAAAGCAATCGGAAAATGCAGACACGGAAATTCAATAACAATTTCACCGCAGGATGAAACGGGGCCGGAGCAAATTAGAAATAAGAAGGTAGGTTATACCTTTGCAGCAAAAAGAAGGCGACCTCGCGATTTTTTTACAAAAATCGGCATTTGAGATCATTTTCTAGACGAAAAGTATTTTGTTGTTCCTCAGAATTCAATCCTGTTACTTGAACGTGACGAAGCTTTATTTGATTAAAGCCTTGACCTGTCCAGCACCGGAAATCTCATACCAGCAAGGTAAAAGACACCATAGAAAGTTGCACTGAAGAAGACTGTTCCAAGAATTTCATTCACGAAGAAAGAAATCCCGTGCGATTGGTCCCTGAAGAATACCAAACCGGCGGCATAAGCCTCCAGCAGACCAGGATAAGTTTGCGGATAGTACGGACTAACCAGCCAGGATGAAAAGTTCGTCAGCAGGAAAAAGATCACTGATGAACCTATTGAAGCCAGTAAGACTGAACCTACGCTAATTCTCCGGCGAATGGCCATTCCGATCAGAACCGTAATTGCAAACCCAAGATAGACAGCAGGCATGGTCACATGAAAGCCTAAGAAGAGATCACTGACAAACATTGCCGCGATTGGTATGGCAAAAGCGTATTGCTTTTTCTCTAAATAGGTTCCTGCAAACAACGCCATTGCTGCGATTGGGGTGAAATTCGGCCAATGGGGCAACAATCGCAAAAAAGCAGCAACTGCAATGATTGATAGAACAACAAAAAACCTAGGAGTTAAGGTTTTATATTTCATTATATATTTATGATTAAGTATTACAAAAATAGTAAATCCTTTTAAATTTTCTAAAATTATTTCCTAAAATGTAGTTTATTTGTTACCGGAACAAAAAAAAACCATCAAATGAGGTGTTATTTTCTTTTAAACTTTTTCATAATTGCTTTATTAACAGAATGTTTCGGACAGATGAAAGAAAAGGCTGACCTGATTGTTTACGATGCAAAAATTTATTCAACTGATCAAAAATTTTCAATAAAGGAGGCTTTTGCGGTCAAAGATGGAAAATTCCTTGCTGTCGGGACCTCAAAAGTGATCCGGGAAAGATTTTCTTCTGATTCGATGATAAATGCATCCGGCAAAACTATTGTTCCGGGGTTTATTGACGCTCATAGTCACTTTTTTGGTTATGCTACAGGTCTTCAGCAGGTTGATCTTACAGGAACATCCTCTTTTGAAGAAGTCTTGTCCAGGTTGAAGGATGCAGTAACAGCATTTCCTGGCGAATGGCTGGTTGGAAGGGGATGGGATCAGAATACCTGGCCGGTAAAGCTATTTCCAAGTCGTACTGAACTTGACCGGTTATTCCCGGATCGTCCGGTAGTATTAATCAGGATCGATGGTCATTGTGTGCTGGCTAATGAAGCAGCTATTAAGATGTCCGGAATTATTGGCAGCCAGCATTTTTTACCGGGGGAGATCGGGATGGCTGACGGGAAGCCAACCGGGATTTTTTGTGAAACAGCTGCAGATTATATGCGCAGGAGCATTCCACCCCCTTCATCTAAAACCCAGGCAACTCTCCTGCAACATGCCCAGGAAAATTGTTTCGCGGCTGGCCTGACCTGCGTGGCTGATGCAGGACTCGAGCTGAATAACGTTTTGTTCCTTGATTCCCTTCAGCATTCAGGATTGATGAAAATCAGGCTCAACATTATGCTGAACCCCTCTGCTGAAAGTATTTCTCATTTCATAAAAAACGGTCCTTACCGGACAGATCTCATGAATGTAAGGTCCATCAAGCTGTATGCTGACGGGAGCCTGGGCTCCAGGACGGCTTTGCTGAAACAGCCCTACTCAGATCAGCCTGGCAAGTCTGGCATCCTGGTTACTCCGGTTGACAGGATCCGTGACGTCAGTGCGCTGGCGTTGAAATATCACTACCAGCTGAACACGCATGCGATCGGTGATTCGGCCGTGAAGTTGGTATTGCAGGTCTACGGAGAGTATTTAAAAGGCAAGAATGATCTTCGATGGAGGATCGAGCATGCGCAGGTTGTTGATCCGGAAGATCTGCCAATGTTCGGGAAGTATTCAGTTATTCCTTCCGTCCAGGCCACGCATGCTACATCCGACATGTACTGGGCAGAGGAGAGGCTTGGAAAAACACGGATCAGGTGGGCATATCCCTACAGGGATCTGCTGAAACAGAACGGATGGATTGCCAATGGTACAGATTTTCCCGTAGAGCACATCGAGCCGCTGTATACTTTTTATGCTGCTGTTGCAAGGAAGGATTTCAAAGGATTTCCGGATGGCGGGTTCCAGGTTGAAAATGCCCTGGCACGTGAAGATGCTTTACGTTCAATCACGATTTGGGCGGCAAAAGCATCGTTCCAGGAGGACAGGATCGGCAGTATCGAAAATGGAAAGTCCGCCGATTTCGTGATCCTTGATCAGGACATCATGAAGATTGCAGAATCAGAAATAACAAAAACCAGGGTTATCGCGACTTTTATCGGGGGGAAGAAGGTTTACGGGGAGAAATAAAGTCTGAAAGTCGAAAGTCGAAAGTCAAAAGTCAAAATTGATTATCTCTTGTGCTAATACGCCGATAAAATGTTGAAGAACGAAGCGATATCTATCCGGGATATGAATGAAGACCAGGTTCTCTTAGATACGGGAAACATGCATACAGGACTACACATCTGTTCACTTATAGTGAATGGGAAACAAATTGATAGTTCACTTTTCTCGGTTATTCAATAATAAATCTTAGGGATCCCCCTGTTATCAGGGGGTGCCTATTTTCTTATATGAGAAAAAACTTGATTTTATTATTATTCCTATCATTCAGTGCAACATCATTTTTGCACTGCCAAGACTGGATCAGAATTTACGGTCAGGGCCAAGATGCTGTTGGAAGGTATATTACTGAGGACTATGATCATGGATATATAATCCTTGGGGATGTCAATAATTATAGTTATTGTTGGCTCCTGAAAACTGATATAAATGGGAACCAATTGCATAATCTTAGGATTGGATCGGGGTCTTATGCTGTTGGCTCCGAAAATATTGAAAAGACTCTTGATAATGGGTATATTCTCTGTGGAACATGGACAAAATTTAATCCTTCCTGGGATGCTTTTATTATTAAGTTGAATGCATGTCTTGAAGTTGAATGGTGTAAAACGCTGATAACGCCATCTGTTTATGACAGGGGGATGCGAGTACAAGTAACATCCGAAGGAGATTATCTACTTTTAGGCGCATACTTCATTACAAATCCTCCTTCGGACATTTCACTTTTTAAATTTGACAGTCTCGGCGATTTAATCTGGCAACAATTTTATCCATATGACACATCTCGTCGTTTTAACGATTCCCCATCTGGCTTGTTGACAGATCGAGACGGGTACCTTATTACAGGATCGACCTACTATCCCGACCCCGGTATGGTCAATGAAGGTGTAATCCGTTCATATTTCATAAAGACCGATACTTCGGGAAATAAGACATGGGATTTGGTTTATGGAGCCTATGATTATTATTACAGCGATCCCTGGCAAACAATTGTGGATAAGAATTCCAATTATTACCATACCTGCACGGATGATGGAAATGATGTAAATCCGGCTTTAATTAAATTAGCTCATAATGGGACTCCCTTATCTGCAAACGATATAATCAATACAGGGAATTCGAACTTTAGTGGATTGTCGACTATTACTATTTTAAATGATACGAACTTGATTATGGGTGGTCTCGTGTGGAATACCCCCAGCATTTATAATAATGAAATTGTTAAAACCGACACTTCAGGAGTTGTACGAAAAATCAAAATATTGCCAACATTGACAAATGGAAGTATTTCTGCTACAACCACCTTCGATAAAAAGAACATATCCATTTTAGGAGATGCTACAGGTGGCAGTTGGAAAATCTACGCTGTAAAAGTGAATTCCGATCTGGAATACGATAGTATCTATACACATCCTTTTGTGTATGATTCACTTTGTCCTCATCCTATCGTGTCGGACACGATAGATCCAGTGTGTGACAATGTTTATGTAGGAATAAGCGAACCTTTCACAAATCCCGAAAAAACACAACTGAAGGTTTATCCAAATCCGGCACATGAGAGAGTCAGCATAGAGTTCCCTCAATATCTCGTCTTAAATAATTCCAGCGGCAGTATCCCGACAACAACAGTTTACCACCAGTGGAAATCCACAACCCTTGAGGTTTTCGATATTACCGGAAAGAAGATACTGGTAAAAGAGATCATTCGGCCACAGACATCACTTCAGCTTGATGTTTCCAGCTGGCAGCATGGGATGTATTACTTCAGGCTGGTTTACAACAAAATGACGGTGGCAGGGCAAAAAGTATTCGTAGCAAATTAGACTTTCGACTAACTTGTTAATCCTTAAAGACATTCTTCTTCAGAAATGTTCCAAGATAATCGCCTGCTCTCTGGTAGGAACTCCTGATGCGCACACCGGTATCATAATCGTTGACTCCCATGCTTTTGCTTTCAACTTTTTTCAATTCAATGGTTGCAAGGATTATTCCCGGTTTCGAGGTTTCAACGAGCTCGACGGTCATGTCGATGAAAGCAGGCTGTTTTGCGAAACTGATGGCCATGGAAGCATTAAATCCGGGTTCGATGAAAGTTGTGTAACAGATCAGGGTATATTTTGCCTCAACCGCATCTGTTTTCCCTTTCACATCGAAGCCTTGTAAAACATCATTGAATTCATCCCGGAAGACGGGTTCGAATTTTTCTTTTCTGTCGCTTTTCCATTTTTCAGCCCACTCATCGCCGCTTCCGGCTTTTTTCCTGTTCCTCTCCTCAATTCCGTTTGCAATGTATTCACCTTCGCTTTTAAATTTCCCTACTGCCACTTTTGAATAGTCGAAATGAAGGTTGACCAGGCTTTGCCCTTTGAGAACCTTTGGATCGCCGGATTTAAGTTTCTGCGCAGATGCAATGATCCCGGAAAACAAAAAGATCCCGGTTAAGAGAATTGTGCTAATTCTTTTCATAAAATTGATTTTAAGTTATGACGAATTATCTGTTTTCTTCAAAAATAAGACAAACCGAAAGTCCTGTCAAGGAAATTATCAGGTAATTTTTGCCTTGTCCCGTTTGTCAATGAATTTCACAGGTTTCCTGCTGATTTCCGGGTACTGGATCTCATGGATGGTTTGGGCCGTCTCAAATTTTATCAGCGGAGCAACCCGAAGCTTGGCGCGGAAATGATCCTTGATGTCTTTCTCTTTATCCTCAATGGGCTTGTTGCTCCCGACATGGATCATGATTTCGTCGGTCCCGATCTCATTGGTAAAGACTTCAACGACATAATTTGAGATAAAGTCAATGTTCTCAAGGATATCATAAAGTGCCGGCGGGTAAAGTGTAGTTCCCTTGTATTTGATCATCTGGTTTTTCCGGCCGATAACGGGACCCAGCCGCATGGTTGTTCTCCCGCATTTACAGGGTTCTTCATAGTGATGGCAGACATCACCTGTTTTGAATCGAAGAAGCGGCATTCCTTCAATACCCAGGGTTGTAATGGCAACTTCCCCTGCTTCATGATCTTTCACAGGGTTGTCATTCTCGTCAAGGAATTCAAGGATGATCAGTTCCGGGTGATGATGACCACCGATTCCTTCGCTGCATTCTGTAAAAGATGTTCCCATCTCGGTGGATGCATACGTTGAATAAAGCCTGATCGGCCATTTTTCGGTGATTTTTCTCCCGAGGGTGTTCAGTGAAAAATCCTCGTTTCTCAATGGTTCGCCAATGCAAACTGCCTTTTTAATGCTGCTTGACCTGAAATCGATGTTATGCGCTTCGGCATATTCAATTATCTTGAGTATGAATGAAGGTACAGCGACAATCGTAGTCGGGTTGATCCGTCTGACAGTCTCCCACTGAAGTTCTGGAATACCGTTACCGACGCGGACAATACCAGCACCGATTTTCCGGATGCCGAGGAAATAGGCAAGTCCGGCCATGAATCTCCGGTCGATGGTTGTCATCAGCTGGTATATGTCTTTCCGGGTTCCTTCTGCACATGTAAAAGAAATCGCTTCATTGTAGGCAAGCCGTTCGAGATCTTTTTCGGTGAGGGCAAAAGTCACCGGATCGCCCTGTGTACCGGAAGTTGTGATATAATCGATGATCATTTCGCGGGGAACGCAGAGAAAATCGTCGTTCCGAGCCTGAAGATCCTCCTTTGTGGTTACGGGGAGTTTTACCAGGTCTTCGATTTTCGTGATCCCTGAAATGTCGATGTGATGCTTTTTGAAAAGCTCGCCATAGAAGGGTGATTTTTCCTTAAAGTATGAAAGCAATGGTTGCAGTTGAGTTTCCTGGAACAGCCTGATCTGGGAGATGGGTTGTTTTTCAATTTCAGGAAAAAAGGAGGGATAGTTCATGGTCTGGTTTCAGGATGAAAAGCTTCAGGCGCTGGCTTTATCTTGTTCTGTAAGAATATATTCGGCAATACTTTCAATGGAACGAATGATATATCTTGCCTGGCTCTGATCGGTGATCCTAATGTTATACGTTCTCTGGATGGCCATGATGATCTCAATGGCATCCACTGAATCCAGTGTCAGGGCATTGGAGCCTCCGAACAATGGTTCAACGTCATCCACCTCATCAGGGTTGATATCAGTAATGCTTAAAGTCTGCATGATCAGTTTCTTGATCTCCAGTTTCATCTCTGCCGAAGGTACTGCTGTCATAAGGATGGATGTTAACTTTTCATACTCTTGTTAAGTTGCCTGAAGAATTCTTCCTCGACAACGGCCCGCCCGGTGATCATTTCCCCAAGTTCGAGCAATCTTTCCTTACCAAGGTCCCTGTTTTTCCCGATACGAGCACTGAATAAGGAAATCTCACGCCAGCCGTCACCAATCTCCATCATCTTTGCGGAAAATTCAGTCAGGGCGGTTTTTTTCATCATCTCTGCCGCCTGCTGCAGGAATGAAGCATACATGAAGCGGAAACCAGCGCCACCGGTTCCCTGGTCTTCGAGGAGGATATTGATCTTCATGATCTCATGCGAGAGATGTTCTGTATCCCGCGCAAACAATGGCCAATCCACGATCTTTTTGCCCATCATCCGGATTCCTTTCACACCGAGAAATGGAATAGGTATCCTGAGCATGTTGAAACAGGCTTTTTTTATACCTTTTGATATTGCCTTCGGATAATCCGGATTTTTAGGGATGTGGATGGGGTAAAAAAGAAATCCCTTTGGTGACATATTCCCCTTGGCAAACCTGGCTTTCCTCAGTGACTCTGCTTCCAGTTCCACGAGGTTCGGGAAGTAGCTATCGCTTACAATATATTTTGACCCGTTTTTCCCGACAACGACAATAAAATGGACATTGATATGAACCCGTTCCCATTCGGGGATATAATCCATATAAAAGAAATCAACCTGGACTGCAACAGGAATCCCCTGTTCAAGCAGCTGATCAAGCTTCTCCATTCCTTTTACAGGGTCCCTGAATTTCTCCGTATGAAATTTTATTCCCAGTCTCCGGGAGACATTCTTACGCATATCCCCGGGTTTATTCCGAACAATGAATGTAGGGAATGTAAACGATTTCATCTTATGAAAATAACCAAAGAAAATTCCGCTTGAAATACCAAAAACCAGTGGTTCGGTAATGTCAAGACCCGCATTGTTCAGCAGGGAAGTGACCGTTCCTGATTCGCAATGGGCAGCCATTTTATGCTGGTAGGGTACAGTAGTCATTTTGTGTTCATTGATAATTGGCATCCCTTACTGGGATAATGGCATCAGACGAAGCATGTCGGTAACGCTGATATTAAAGACATCGGCATACAATTCAAGGACATCGGTCTTCAACTGCTTGTAGTGCTTTGCTTCCAGGTGTTTTTTAACCTTTCCCTGTCTCATGTTCACCCGGGCAGAAAGTTCCGAGATCGTAAGGTCCTCCAGCACCATGTAAAAATAGACCGGGCTGAACTTCCCCGGCTGAACTTCCGATTTCAGGGATTCTTCGAGATGCTTACGTTTCAGTTCATAATCATCCAGGAAATTCTTTGTCAGGTAAGAGCCGGTCTGCATCGGGCCATAGGTGCCATCTTCCTTCTCAACATAGAGAACGACCTGTTGTTCCGGGCAATCCACATATCCATCCTTTTCTTTCATCAGGTTCGGTAATGTTTGAATTGAAGCTAATACCGTTTTGCAAAAATAGCAATGGAAATGATGAATGACAAGACAAAAAACAACAATAGTATGATGACGTTAGGTAAAATGGTCAGGATTGTGCCCTGGCGGATAAAAATATCCAGGTAGCTGTCGATCCCCCAGCGGATGGGTGACAGGAAGCTCAGGTACTGCAGGAACTTCGGCATCAGGTTGACCGGCAGGAATGTTCCGCTGATTACCCCCATGATGACAACCGTTACAGAACCAAACAGGGCAGCCTGTCCGTGGGTCTTGGCTGCAGATCCGACCAGAAGCCCGAAGCCGACTGCTGACAACGAGGCGGCAATTGTAGCAAGGGCAATCGCATCGTAATGGCTCCCAAAGTCAAGATGTGGCAAACCAAAAAATGTTGGAAGGATCCAACTGCCGGTAACAAGCATAAAGAGGAACTGGATCAGGCATACAACGAGATACAAGAGGACTTTTGCAGATAATATGGTTGTAATGCTCACAGGAAGCGTTCTTATCCTCAGGAAAGATCCTTCATTTTTGTCTGTAATGAGGCTTCCCGACAATGTGATCACGATGAAGAACATGGCGAACAGGATAAATCCCGGGACGTTGTTCTGGATGATTGAGGGTTGAACCTGGGATTTCCCGTGTGATGCATAAATTTCGGTAACCGGCGTCATTTTTTTTATTGAAGCAGAAACCATTGAGCCAATCACTGAATCCATGCCAGGAGCCATTTGTTTGAGTAATGTCTCAATTGCGATCCTGCTTTGGGTTCCCTTGATCATATATATAAGTGATGCTGCCAGGGATTGTTTCATCGGGAGCTGAAGTCCCGGATCGAAAAGTAGCTGAATGGCGGAATCATTTTTGGAGATCATGATGCAGACCTGGAAATCGCCGTTCGATACAAGATTATTGACGCCAGCTTCATTCAATGGCTTATTCTTATAAGCTTTTATCAGGGTGAACAGGCCTGAGTTGTCAAGATTTTTCTGAAGAATATGTGAGAATGACGAATTTGCCCTGTCGAGGAAAAGCACTTCTGCTTTTGTTTCCCTGGATGATTTCAGTGCATTCTGCTGGGCAAGCGTGACGATCATGATAAGCAGGACCGGCATAAAGAAAAGTATTGCCAGCCCCGGAAGATCGCGGACGAGGATAAGGAATTCCTTATGCAGGACTGAGAATAGTTTTTTCAATTATGCCTTTATTGCTTCAATGATACTGAATGGCGCAATGGTCGGGACAATCCGAGAGATCACCAGGCCTGAGTTCCGAAACAGCTGGTCGTACTCTTTCCTTGTTCTTTCCCTTCCTTCGTGCATCGTGACCATCATCTGGATATCGATCAGCTTGCCATAAGAAAACCGGTTATCTTCGGGAATGATCATCTCAACAACCAGGATTTTACCGGTATCAGTCATGGCTTTCCTTATATTTGAAAGGATTGTAATGCATTCGGTTTCGCTCCAGTTATGAATGATATTTTTCAGGATATAGGCATCTGAAGTCGGAATATTTTCGTCGAAGAAACTCCCTGCAATTGTTTTAACACGGTCTGAAACGCCATATTTCTGAAGGATTTCCGGTGATTTTCTCAATCCTTCTTCAAGATCGAACAGGATGCCGCTGAGTTTTTTGTTCTTATATAGAATGCCGGAAAGTAATAATCCTTCCCCACCTCCAACATCTGTAATGGTCTTGAACGTTGAAAAATCGTACGCACTCAGGATCGGTTCGATTGCCAGTTCAGTCAGGTTTGTCATGGATTTATCGAACAGCTCCGACTCATGCGGGTCCTGCTTCAGAAAATCATAGATTCTCTGGCCATGAATGTGAGAGAAGGCGTCCTTCCCGGTTTTCACCGAATAGGACAACTGTCCAAGAGTATTCCAGTTAACTTCACCCACGTGATGCAAGATCATATAACGTAGCGAATCATTTCCGTCGATCAGTGCTTTTGACATGGCTGTATTTACATACAGCTGATCCTTCTGCTGGCGGAATATTCCCTGGCTGGAAAGTGCTCTCATCAGGCGAAACAGGTTTCCGGAATCTGATCTGGTAATTGAAGCAAGTTCTTCAACGGATCTTGGTTTTTCTTCCAAAAGTCGCGCAATATCCAGTTCAGCTGCAACTTTAATGCAGGGGAGGAGCCAAAGACTTTGAAAACGCTCATAGAGCACCACACTGGCCGGAAACATTCTCCTGTTTATCCGGAGCAATGCGGAACGGACGGCATCAATTGACCGGATAAACCAGACCGGGGGAAGCTTACGGATTCTTAAATCCTCATTCATGTTGATCAAATTTCATTTGCGAAAATACGAAAACATAAAGAGAAGATACTTACGGATTGAAAATGAAGAATCGGCTGTACAGGATTTATTCTATTCTACAATCGATTTTTAAAATATGAATTTATGGTAATATATATGCTTGAACATCGTTATCAATGGGACCAATCAAACATCAAAAAAAAAATGAAAACAAAAACCAGAATGGCTTTTATTGCAGTCGCAGTATTGTGGAGCCTTGCATTGTGCTCTCAAACAGAAAACCCTGCTGTTGTGGCTGCGGATAAACTGAATCTTCTTTACGTGGGAATTGACAATCCTGTATCTGTAGCAGTTCCCGGCGTTACCAGCGACAAAATAAAAGTATCAGTCTCGAATGGTTCGATCCGGGGGAATAATGGCAATTATATTGTCAAAGTGAAGGAAGGTGATGAAACCATGATTGATGTTACGGCAGAAGTGAAACCCGGGGAAGTTAAAAAAGTCGGCAGTGTGAAATTCAGAATAGCGAATCTCCCTGATCCGGTAGTCTGCATTGATAAAAATAAAATTTGGGAAGTTAATTTCACAAAGGAAGAACTAGTGAAAATCGGGGAGATCAATGTGTCCAATAATGGTCCTTTTGATTTGCAGTACAAAATATCCGGATACACTTTCGTAACAGATGTAAAAGGTGAGTTGATAACAATCAAGGCAGAGGGAAATAAATTCAGTAAAGAAATCCTGGATTTCATCAACCGGTCGGCTCCCAATTCAAGGGTCTGGATCGAACAGGTGGTCATTACAGGGCCCGGGGGAACAAGAAATATCCAGGGAATCGGTATTAAGCTCATCGAGAGGAAATAGATAAGATCTTGCTTTTGAGCGATGCAGATCAGCGATTCAATCCTGGGTCGGATTAATCTGATTCATCCATTATCACTGCCTGTTTCCCTGAAATGACTTTGATCCATTTCGGAACAGCATCGATGAAAATGATGACAACAGCGCCCATAATTATCGCGGTAAGTGTGAGATTGATCAATCCCTGGACCTGTTTCCCGGCATTCGTTATTTGCGGAAGGTAGATATTCGCAATGTTCATATAACCTGCAGTCAGGGTTGTCACGCCGACAAATACCATGGGAATTATTGTCATCCAGGAATAACGGGCCAGTCCGCGGTTGATCATGAATGAAGTACCGATGGCCAGTGCTACTGTAGCGAGCAATTGATTTGCGGTGCCAAACATGGGCCAGATCGTACTGACGCTCCCGGTTAAAATAAACCATCCCCATGCCGCGACCATCAGTCCGCTCGCAATTAGGTTCCCGGACAGCCAGATGGTTCGCCTGAAAGGCTTGTAAACCTTGCCCAGTAATTCCTGTAAGATAAATCGCCCGATGCGTGTACCGGCGTCGATGGTTGTCAGGATGAATAATGCCTCGAACATGATGGCAAAGTGATACCAGTAGCTCATCAGCTGGTGTGAGCCGGGGATGGCTGAAAAAATATATGCCATTCCAACGCCGAGGGAAACAGCGCCACCCGGGCGACCGGCAAGTTTCTCGCCGACATCCGCAGATAGCTGGTTGAGGTTGGATTGTGTGAATCCCATTGCATGGAGCTGGGGTAAAATCGCCTGGAACTTCTCAACCGGGACATTGATCTGGAAATAATCCAAAGGTAAAAGGCTTGTAGCGGCAATCAATGCAAGAACGCTGACCATTCCTTCTGCCAGCATGGCACCTACCGCAATCACTTTCACATCCTTCATGCTCATGATCATCTTGGGTGTAGTTCCTGAACTCACCAGTGCATGAAACCCGCTGATAGCCCCGCATGCAATCGTGATAAAAAGATAAGGAAACAGTTTGCCGGGAATAATGGGGCCACCGCCCTTCGTAAATGGTGTAAAAGCCGGCATGTGGATGGTTGGTGCAACGATCACAATGCCTGCGGCCAGCATGGCAATGACACCAAGCTTCATGATTGAGCTTAAATAATCACGGGGTGAAAGCAGCAGCCAGACCGGCAGGACAGATGCAAAAAAACCATACCCGATCAGTAAAAGCGTTAGGGTCCTGTGACTAAAAGTAAACCAGCCTGCGACTCCGGAATGAGCAATGTTGGATCCGAAAATAACTGCCAGGGTAAGCAAAATTACCCCGGCAACAGTGGCTTCCACTGTTTTTCCCCTGCGCAGCCTGAACATCCAGATGCCCATGAGCACTGCAATGGGAATGGTTGTTGCAATGGTAAATGTTCCCCAGGGGCTGTCTGACAGGGAATTCACCACCACCAGTCCAAGGCCGGCCATGGCGATAATGAGGATAAATAAAATGGCAAAAGATGCAGTGATTCCGCTCACTTTGCTGATTTCCTGCCGGGCAATCTCAGCAAGCGATTTTCCGTCATGCCGGATGGATGCAAGCAGGATGATGAAGTCGTGCATGGCACCGGCCATTACTGAACCTGCAAGGATCCAGATGAAGCCGGGCATGAATCCAAATTGAGCAGCAAGGACGGGGCCTACCAGCGGTCCGGCACCGGCAATGGCGGCAAAATGATGTCCGAACAATACCCACCGGTTCATGGGGTAGTAGTTTTGCCCGTCATACAGCCGTTCGGAAGGTAGACGGCGCGTATCGTACAATGTAGCCAGTTTTGCACCTACAAAACCATAGTATACCCGGTAAGCGAGAATGAGAACAAGGACTGCACCAACAACAAAAGGCATTGCATTCATGGCGGCGAATTTTATTCAGAAAACTGAGTTTCTTTGAACAGCTCTATTCCGGTGCTGTTCCGGAAGGGTAAAGTTATAAATTTTCAGCTTTCACTTTACTTGCGGAAGATCCGGGATTCATTTGAGGAATCCATGAACATTAAAAAAACTGTGGAAAGCAAGTTGCGGATTAAAAGAAATATTATCTTTGAGTAAAGTATAATTTGGGAGTGGTGAGAATTGCATTGAAAATGGTAATCTTGCTGGCACTGGGGGGCTTGTTGATTTCCGGCTGCAAAAAGCATGATTTTAATTTCGGGAAAAAGGTCATCGGTGATTATGTTTTTTCCATCCATGAAACGGCATGGGATGTTACTGGTTATCATTTTGATACACTATATTCAACCCATGGAGAAATACAGGCAGGGGATGTCAATAACAGGATTATCGTGTCCATTACTCCAAGCTGGTCGCTTCCATTAGAGTTATACGAGGATGGTACATTGAAATTGTTACAGTATGGAGGCAATACATCGTTTTATGGAGAATGTGAATCGACTTCAACAATTAAAATCTATGGTTCTTACGGTGGAATGGGAGGAGGAGGAGATTATAGTGTTGTTGGCTATAAGATGAATGAATGATGAACAAATTATTCTTAGGAATTTATCTTTTTCTTATAACTGCTGTTGCTTATGGCCAGGATTCCCTGATCGGGCATAAACCGAACAGACTTCAGATCTGCATAAAGGCTGGTGCCAGTTACAAATTTTTTTTCGGAAAGAGATACATTGAACCTACAACCTATGGTCCCTCAAGCAGGACATTTACAGACCATCAGTATGAAAGGTTTACCAAAACTCCGTCATTTGGTTTCCAGGGAGGTGCTTTGTTCATGGTCAGGCTGTTTGGCAACTGGTCAGTATCAACCGGAGTCCTGTTTTGTACCCGTAAAGATATCTTTAAAACTAGCCAGGACACCGTTATCAGATATGGCAATGGATCCGACATACATGATATTCACAATGTGCTTGAGTATGATTACTCGTATCACAATTTTGAGGTGCCCTTATTGTTATCCTTTGATTTGAAGAGGTTCTGCTTTTACGGAGGAGTCAATTTCCAGCTGCTGACGTATTATAAAGCAACTTACACATATTTGTTAACACAGGGAAATTATTATCCTTATCCGGTAAGTTGGGAAACATCTCAGAAGACACTCCGGGATGTTGAATGGATATGTACCGTCGTTCCTACACTCCAGGTCAGTTATGCAATATACATTAAGAAATTTGTCATGAAACCTTACCTTGGAATTGATTTCAGCACCCTGAACAGTTTTTATCTCCATGGGGGGGTAATCTTTCCGTTATTTTCATTTGGTGACATCTCTAAGGCAGAGGTGTTGTAACTTTACCAGTTAATAATCATCATCAGGACACATGAATTCTTATTTGCCGGAAAGGTAACTTGTGACTTGCTGTTTTCAGATTCTCGGATGAACAACGGAAAGGAATTTATAAATCTTTAAAAAAATTAAAGGATATGAAATACAATCAGCTTGGAAATACAGGGGTTTTGGTCTCGGAGCTTTGTCTCGGGACCATGACATTCGGAGGAAAAGGATACTGGACAGCCATCGGGCAGTTGCCCCAGGACGAGGTGAACCAGATCATAAAAACCTCCATCGACAGCGGAATAAATTTTATTGATACAGCCAATGGTTATTCCGAAGGACTCTCCGAGATGATGCTCGGCGAAGCCTTGAAAAAGCTGGGAATCGTGAGGCAGGAAGTGGTTATTGCCACCAAAGTAAGGCTTCGGATGGGGCCTGGCGCAAACCAGGTAGGGCTTTCGCGGCTGCACATTGCCGACTCGGTAAACGACAGCCTGAAGCGGCTCAATCTATCACACATTGATCTTCTGTATATCCATGGAGTAGACCCGGTAACGCCACTCGAAGAAACCATGCGTGGTCTCGAGGATGTGGTGCGTTCAGGTAAAGTACGATATATCGGCATCAGCAATCATCCTGCATGGATGGTGGTGAAGGCGAACAGCTACGCAGAAAGGATGGGCTGGACAAAATTCGTAGCTTCACAAAACTACTATGCCATTGCCAGCCGCGACATTGAACGGGAGATACTTCCCATGGCGTTGAGTGAAGGAATCAGCATCATGCCCTGGAGCCCGCTTGCAGGAGGGTTTCTTTCCGGGAAATTCACCCGGGAGAAGGCAATAGCAGGCAACAGCAGGCGTGATACCTTCGACTTTCCGCCCATCAATAAGGAAAAGTCTTACGACATCATCGATGTGATGAGAGGGATTGCCGGCCATCACAAAGTTTCAGTAGCGTCCGTTGCACTGAATTGGGTGATCAGTCAGCCGGGAGTAACAAGCACGATCATTGGTGCAAAAACGGTGCAGCAACTCACAGATAACATATCTGCCGTGGATTTGGTTTTATCACCGGAAGAGATGCAGCAGCTTAATGAAATCAGTGCACTGTCATCCGAATATCCCGGCTGGATGGTCAACCGGCAGATGCAGGGGAGATGGCCGGCTGATAGTGAATAGTGAAGAGTAGTGTTGGTGGGATTATTGGTTCATCAGTTTATTGACCTGTTCGGGTGTGAGGCGGGACCATTGAGGGTTGATGAACTTTTCCTGGTCCCATGTGAAATCAACAAGGTCGAATGATTCTTCGTAGAATGTCAGCTTGCTTTTCATATCCGGCGTGTGCTCAACGAAGATAAAATTTTCAGGAGTTTCTTTCAGTTCATGCATCACCTGCGTTGCAAGGGGTGCACACCATTCAGTTACCGGTGTGCCGGGATTCTGCCTGTAGATCTCCGTTGCGATGGCCAGGGTTTTGCCATCTTTTCTTCTGACAATCTTCAAACCGCAGCGTGACGGACAATTCCACTGACCTTTAAAATCGAAATAGTGGTCCATGTAAAGGTTGAATTCCAGGTTGATCTCCATGTTGGTGGCTGGTTCTATAGTATACTGTTGGTTGTTTTTTCGTGACACGTGACGTGTGACACGTAATAATTTTTTTAAATCACCGGTCCTACAAACTCATTGTTACACAAGTTTCGAAACTTTCTTCCCGAAGCTTTCGTCCATCAGGTCGCGGCGGCGGGGCTGGTATGTACCATCGTGCTGTTCCCGCTGAACCACCGTACTCAACAGGTTGAACATTTTTTGTGTCTGCGGTTCATCCTTGTAAAATGTATCCCAGGCATAATGATAAAGCTCGGTGAGCCGTTCGGCCGTCATGTGCTTCGGATGGTAAACAACTTTTCCGGCGTTGTAATGATCCCAGTCATGATCGAATATCCGGTTTTGTTTTAACAGATCGCTGTACGCTTTTGTATGCGGGAAAGGAGCGAGGACCGTGAATTCGGCGAGGTCAAGGTTGATCTCCAGCAGGAAATCGATCAGCCGCTTGATGTCATCTTCAGTCTGGTTATCAAGACCGAGAAGGATTGTTCCTTCAACAGCAATCCCATAATCGTGATATTGTTTGATGCGGTTCCGGATGTAATCCGAAGTGTCAAAAACAGCCTGGTAAACATACCATGCTCCAGCCTGGGCCGCAAGATCGAGCACATCATTTTTATCTTCAATGGTATGGCTGACCCATTTCTTTTTGAGCGGTATCATGGCGCGAAAGAGATCTTTCTCCCAGGCAGTATCAAGCGCAAGCGAATTATCAACAATAAAAAGCCGGTTGTTATCCATCTGTGAAAGTTCTTCCACAACCCTGTCAATGGGGCGCGGACGAAAATTTCTTCCGCCCAGGTACCTGACGGCACAGGGATAGCAATCATAGATGCATCCGCGGGAAGCATGAAAGAGGTCAACCATCCGGAAACCTTTATGATAATACAGGTCTTTCTTCAGGATGTCGCGCCTGGCCGGCCCGATGAGCGCCATATCAGGCGGATTGCTCAGGAAATTATAAACCTTTTGCAGGTCATTCTTTCTGAAATCCTCAAACACTTTTGCCAGTCGTCCTTCCACTTCACCCAGGAAAACAGAATCCGCATGCAGCAATGTTTCTTCGGCATGAAGCATGGTTGAGATGCCCCCGAAGATCACTTTCTTTCCAAGCTTCCTGTATTCATCTGCAATCGCCCAGCCTCTCTTGACCTGCGTGGTAAGCATCATCGAGATCCCAACAAAATCAGGGGAATCATCGATAATGAGTGCTTCAGTATTTTCATCAACGAATTCCACATCGACATACGAAGGCAGGTCGGCAGCCATTACAACAGGTCCGTGTGGCGGAAGATAGAAGATCGTTTGTCCTTCAAGTTTTTCCCAGCGCGGGTATATCAGTTTAAATTTCATTCTTCTAGTTTTTAACATCAACAAGGCAACCAGCGAGCTTTTTAATGATCCTTCCCCGTTCCTTTTGCCCCGGGATAATTTTGCTTAATGCTTCTTTATAATAAACACAACCTTTACCAGGCTGGTTCAACTGACAATAATGATCACCGGCCAGTTCGTAAACTTCGAAAAAGTCGCGGTTTGTTCCGATAAATCCCCGGATATAAGAATCTTTTATTTCAGCTTTATTCCCGGATTTCAGACTCTCCCTGAGTTTCTCCCGCATCTTTTTAAACTGCAGGAATCGCTCGTAATCAGCTGTAGAAAAAAGAGGATCGGGGTTGATTTCCTGATCCGGTTCCTGAATTTCCACCTTTTTCTTTAAGCCTGCAAAATTATGAAATATTTTGCATAAGTCATAACAGACAAACGGCCCTTCCTGCCATGGCGTGGTTGAAACCCAGGCACGACGGGAAGAAGGTTCAAAGATTATTGAATGGTGTGCGATCAGTTGGTTTATTGCTTTTTCGTTGCCATCACCAGGTTTGTCATTGCCGAGACCAGACCTGTCACGCAGTATCCCTGCCATTCCATTCACATCAAAAGAAACTTCCGAATTCAGATCCTGGTTTACTTTTTTGTAACGGTAGGATGTGGCATTTTCTTTCATATCCTTTATAACTGCAGGATCTGATTGTGCTTTTGCGGACTGAAAATGATTCGTACAAATAATATAATCGGTAGTGGATTCAACTATTTCCATTCCTGATGGTGACTTTTCGAGAATCACGGCTTTATTGTCTTCCGCTGATCCCACAAGGATTGATTCAGAAACGAAGGTCTCATGTTTCTTTGAGATGTCAGCAGCCTGGCTTATGTTCGAAGCATACTGCAGGATCTCTCGGGCCACCAGTGAAATCGGTGTTTTTGCGGATTTTGGCAGTTCCGACCGTGCAGCATTGATCGTGACGGTCAATCCTTTTTCATTCATCCCGGACACCGCACCGATCATACCTCCCCACGTGACGATCATGAAAGGGTAGCCTTTATCAGGCTTTTCGAAGCATACAATTTTTTCCTGTGAAAATTCATCGCCCATATAAAAATCGAAATTCCTTCCGACCAGGAGTTTGCCGGTTTTTGATTTCCCGTTCCAGACACCGAAGGAAGTACAACCGACCATTCCCATGTTCACCAGTGCATGACCAATGTCGTGCGCCGAATGGTAGTTCAGCATACGCTGGTATTTTGATCCCATGAACGAATATTTGTCGGATGCGGAAAGGGAAATTCCGAAGATCTGCAGCTTGTTTTCTGCAGAGACATATTTATCCAGATCACGATTGAACCAGTAAATAAAATATTTCAGGAAATGCTGATAAAAGGATGACGGGATCATCTCCTGCAACCGGCCGATGAATGCTTTCTCCTGTTTTTCGATCAGGTCTTTTGTCAGTTTGCCTTCAATCACCCCACGTTTGAAAGGAGCACCTTCGATGTATAATTCCCACAAACCTGAATTGCTTTTTTGCAGCCAGTCATTCTCACAATAATAAAAGTCCTTTTCGGGATGTGAGACTTTTTCATCCGCCTTAATTTTACTTGATAACCGTGGCGGGTTGATGGTTGTTCTTACCTGGTACCACATTACCAGGATGATCACCAGGTTGATTATGATGATAGCCCATACCAGGGCTTTCTGCGATTTCGTAAGTCTTCTAGCCATTTCTGATCTTTTTCAGCAGCATTTCCAGTCCGATGATCTCTCCGCTGGTCATGACAGCCCCGATGGTTACACCCAAAACCCCGTGCATATTGGTATTCTGACCGGTAAAAAAGAGATTTGGAATCTTGGTCCTGGGTAAAATTGTAGTTTCCAATGGTCGTGCATATTCTTTCCGGATTCCATACATGGAACCGCCGGGAGTTCCTGTATAATCACGCCATGTCAGTGGAGTCGATGTTTCCATATCTTCAATACACGAACGTAATCCCGGGAACTTTATTTCTGCAAGACTAAGCAACTGATCCGCTTTTCTCTTCTTGAAATCAATATAATCCTTATCCCGCTTTCCTGTTTCCGTATCCTCCCATTTCCTGACTTCACTGTAATCCATTGAAGTCATGATCACCATGGCTTTTGCAAATTCATTTGGCGGGCGATCCGGCGGTGTATAGAGCATGCAGTTGAGCGGCCATACATCAGGATCATTGGTTGTCCAAACATTTTCATCCGCATGGATAAAATAATTATGGTCCAGTTGGGGGAAGGAATTTTTTTTAAGATGAAGGTAGATTGCAAAAGAGGATGTTGTATTTTTCAGCGTACTGATTCGCCTGGTTGTTGATGAACGGATCAGCGAGGATTCAATCATTTTAAACGTTTGTAATGGCGAAATATCCGAAACCAGGTACTTTGATGCAAATGATCCCAATGCCTGGGTATGTATGGTGAAAATGTCTTTTTCGTGATCAATCCGGCAGACTTCCTGTGAAGAAATAATTTCTCCGCCGGCTTCCCTTATTTTTTGTACCAGGTGAATTGCGATCTGTTCACTTCCGCCGATTGTTCTCCAGGCGCTTGAGATGTATGAATGATTGATGAGTGCCGGAATGCTTAAAGGCGTTGTTTGCGGATCTCCGGAATAAAGAAAATTATTTGCTGCAAGGACTGAAGGCAGCAGGGAGCCGGATCTCTTTGCAGTGAGTTGCTGAAAAAAATCAAACGCACTTTCTGAGCGGTAATGTAGTTCGGAATGGTTGTTTGAAATTTCCAGGTTATATAAAGGGAATGACCTTGTAATCTCATCCAGTTTCACAATGTATTGCTGCAATGCTTCCTTCTCCCCAGGGAAATGGGGGAGAAGCTGTTCAATGAAATGATCAGATCCCATGGCAATGGGATATTCATGATCACCGATCAGGATCCTGTCAAAGCCATCGGGATTCATTCGTTCCAACTGAAGTGAATCAGTCAGCCCGAAATATTTCCAGTAACGATGCAGTGTCTGACCCGGATCCATGCTTCCGAAATAGTGAACCCCGGTGTCGAAAGTCTGTCCAAACCGCTTAAACGACTGAAGACAGCCTCCGAATCTTTTGTTCTTCTCAAGAATGCAGATCTTCATGCCTTCCCTGGCAAGGATGGAGCCACACAGCAAACCGCCGAGTCCGCTGCCAATGATGATGACTTCGTATGTTGAATGTTCTGTGCTCATGTTTTCCTTATGACCAGCAAAACGTTTGAGGTATTCGGGGCTTCTTCCACAACTTCTGTGATCAGTCCGCGGGATGCAGCAAAAGTCCTGATTTTATTTACCGAAGTGAAATGAAGCAGCCCGGAATCATGCGAAGTCTTATTGAATGTAAGGATCCTTGTTGAGAAAAATTCGGTGATCCGCGTGAACCTGTGCTGTCCCTGTTTCTCATTATCTGCCTCCCTGATCACGATCACACCGCCCGGGTTCAGGCATTCAATGCATCTTCCCAGCAATTGCTCCTGCTGATCTTCTTCAAGGTAATGCAGGACATCACTGATCAGGAAGGCATCGTGGTTATCAAAATTGAAAGTCGTAATGTCGGAGCAAATAAAAGCAAGACCTGGCTTCGTCAGGTAACAATTCCCGGCAACTTCAATTTTTTCTGCGTCATGATCAACACCGGTGATGGTACGGTTGATACCGGTAAGATGCAGCATGGTCGTGATAAAACCATAGCCGCAACCCAGGTCAAGAATTTTTCCTTCCGATGGAATGATCGCATTGAACTGCCCGTAATTTCTGGCAAGCTTCATCTTCACCCGGAAATACCACTCAAGGATCGGGCCTTTATAGATGTAGTTCAGCGTCAATGCTCTCCGGTAATAATCCACGGTACCTTCGTCTTTCCTGATTTTGTTATACTCTTCACTATAAAATTTCCTGAAAGCTGATGTCCTTTCCCTGTATCCTGTTCCAAACCGGTCATCATCAATTCCTACACGGTCAAGGATCTTCATAAAGATGGCATTCGGTCTTCCCCAGAATTCGCCCTTACCAAGGAAATGGCCTGTACCAAAGACGACAATCGGCAGGATATCGATGCCAAGTTTTTCGGCAAGGTAAAAAGCCCCTTTATGGAACCGCTGAATGGTCCCGTCTTCCGAACGGTGAGCCTCAGGGAAGACCAGGATTGAATATCCTTCGGCAACTTTTTCCTTCAGTTCATCCAGAATGTTATCAATCCCAAGATCGGCATTGAAGAAACTCGCAAGCCGTGCAACCGGTCCGAAGACAACAGATTTATAAACCCAATCTGAAGTCAGGATGATGATCTTCGAATGAAGTCGCAGGAAAGCCGGTGTTTCTATCAGCGACTGGTGATTGCTGATGATCACAGCAGGTTTTAAATAGTTTTCCTGGTTCGTGTTGAAAATTTTCCGGCTGTTTGGCGGAAATGTAACCTGGATATACGTTCTGCTTAAGACCTGGAAAAGTGTGTGAAATATCCGTTCTTTTTTCTTCCTGGAAATCGGAACGAGGAAACGCAGGATCAGCCCGTTAATGGTAAGAATAATGGCTACCAGCACGATGTTTCCCCAGGTGATGAATGTCTTGATGAAGATCCTTGCTGTGACCGGGTATCGTTTTCGCCCGGGCCTGTCGACAAAGCATTCGTTTGCAATCAACGGTTGTATAGTCAATGAGATCAATACAACCAGGACGATACCGACTACCGAGATCAGGGCGATGGAATGCAGGGCGGGATGTTTTGCGAAGAACAGAGCACCGACTCCGAACAGCGTTGTGGCTGATGAAAGGATGACTGATGTTTTATAGGAAGAGAGATCCTTCGTTCCGTATTTGGCTTCATGCAGCATCCCGCGCAGCATGAGAATGCTGTAATCCACGCCCAGTCCAAAGATGAATGAAGAGACTATGATGTTAAAGATGTTGAATTTTATTCCCGTGATGCCCATGAATCCAAGCGTGAGTAACCAGCTGAAGTACATGGGTGTCGCGGCGATGACAGTGAGTTCAATGCGCCCGAGTGAAAGCAGCAGGAGTAAGGTCACAAAAACCATGGAGAGTTTGACAAGCAGATCAAAATCAATTTTGACACTTTCCACAAAACGGTTTGTTAAAAGCTGCCGGTCAAACACAAGCAGATGATCATTATCAGGAAGTGCTTTATAGATCTGCGTGACATTGGGGCGAGTCACCTGCAGGATTGATGAAACCATGGCGCCATCAGGTGTTTCGGTGATCCAGTCGGAAAGGAAAATCTTTTTCAGTCTCATTTTATCTTCTGTCCCAAGTGGAAGAAATTGTTTGTGAAGGAGATCAAAGAAAGGATCAAATGCGGATTCCCTGAATTTTAAATGCCTGCCTTCAGCCCCGATCAATGATTCCAGTGATGCAATTTTTTCAACCGTCCAGAATTTCGTCCACCTGTGAAGCCGGTCTTCCTGCAATGAATCTGACGGAAACATGGATCCGATCCCTGAATAATGAAGAATTACATTTTCCTTTTTCAGCTTTTCAAGGACCTGCTGCATTCGTTCATTATTCTTCAATGCCTGTTCAAGATTTTTTCCAGCGGAGATGGTGTAGATATTTTTTGCTGCACCGCCAGTGATACGGTTGATATGATCTTCAGAATCCCTCAATCGGTTGGGATAATAATTCAGTGCCATCATGTCTTTCTCAAAATCAACGCGGGAAATGGCGAAAAAGCTGATAATCCCTAGCAGCAGCAACCCAAAAACAAGCCATGGATTTTTTTCAAAATGATAGGCAGCCAGTTTCTCTATCAAAGGAACTGTTGGTTTATCATTCACAGGAAGGTTCTTCTCAGTGAGAAAATGCGGAAGAAAGACAAGTGCAAAAATTGCAGCACCGGCCACGCTCAACGCAGCAAACAGGCCAAGGTCGTGCAATACGGACGACCGCAGGAAGATCATGCAAAGAAAAGCACCGATGGTAGTGATCGCACAGAGAAAGATCGTCAGCGACATTTCCTTAAGCACAACGATAATATCCCGTTTCTTCCTAAAATGATTTATGATATATAGCGCATAATCAACAATCAATCCCAGGATGACGGAACCTATTCCCAGGGCAATGGCTGAAATGTGAGTCCGCATAAGATACATGACAGCCAGGGCAAGTCCGCCACCAAAAATTGCCGGGAGAAATGATAGGATTGGAAGTTTGATGCTCCTGAAAAATATTCCTGTCAGCAGCAGGATCAGGCAAAAAGAGATCAGGATGGTAAGCAGGATGTCTTTCTTGATCCGTTCAGCATTTCCGCATGACATGGCCACTGATCCGAAATATTCTCCTTTGACGGAGGAACCTGGTTTATTTGAAATTTCATCAAAAAGCTGATCAATCCCTTTTAAGAGTTTTCCATTTTTATTGGTCTCATTCGGAGGATTTGCAGGGCTGATAAAGAGCAGAAGGTTTTTTTTATCATGTGTTACGAGGTATCCGTCAACCAGGTCGTACCTGGGATCCGCCTGTGAAGACCGGAGTTTGTCAAGTGCAAGGAATGTGAGACCCAGGGGATCACGAAGAATGCTTTTCTTCACAGCAACACCAGCCGGTGAAGAGAGTGCCTCGAAGCTTTTGCTGATCGATTTCTTTACCGATTCAGGGCGAATAAGGCTGTCGATTCGTGAATAATCTCCGGGTTCCAGGTACAATGGCAGGTTGCTGAAGCAATAATCCATGTAAAAGCTGAGAAGTGAATCGGGGACAAACCCAGAGATTGATTTGATATAATCCGTGCCGAAATTCTTATTAAGTTTTTCCGTGAATTCAGCAGCTGTCTTGCACAGGGCAGAACCATCAACGGTTGTGGATGTATCTTTGAGTGAGAAAAGGACAACCAGTTTGTCGGAAAAAGTAAAATGCCTGAAGATCTCGGATGATTTGTCTTTAGCATCTTTCCTGCCGACAACGCCGGAGATGTCTTCCTCAAGCCGGATCCGTGATGCAGTAAAGATGATCAGTGAAACAAGGAGTAAGGTGAAAGTAAAAAACAGGATCCGGTTGTGATGGAAAAACTTGTAGATAGCAATGACTACGTTCGACATATCAGGATCGCCAGGTGAAAAATGGTTCAGTTTGAGGCCTTGTTAATTTTTGTTGAACCTTGTCTCCTGAAGGTTTGAAGGAGGAAATAAGTAATCGTTCCGGAGACCAGGGCCAGGATTGTCCCGAAAATAAAACTGCCGATGATATACTGGATGAAATTTTTTTGCACCCATGCAAGGGTAATTCCTTTGCTGAAAGTAAATCCCCCGGCTGAATTCCCCATAACCAACCCTCCGCACAGGTATGAAAAGAAAATAATGAACGGCAGCATTGGCGGAAGCGAGATGTTGGATGCCGCGATGGTGACGAATTTATTCAGACGAAAAAAGTACGCGACTCCAAAGGCTACAAGCATCTGGAACCCCCAGATTGGTGTGACGCCTACCATCATACCAATGGCGACAGAAGTGGCCAGTCTCGCATTGGAGTCTGAACTGTTGAAGAAATATTCCCGGATGAAGCCCTTGAATGATTTTGTACGCAGGTTCCTGATGATGAGAAATGGCCTCATCCAGAGTATTGCCATGAAAACAAGAATGCTGTTGATGAAGCTTACCCTGGTAAAATCGTTGAATTTGCGGAAATGAGAAATGCGTTCTCCTTTTGGTGCGTAATATACTTTGACCGGTACCGAAGTGATGTTGACTCCTTTCCAGGCAAGCCTGACGAGGATTTCTACCTCGAATTCATATTTATGAGTGAAGAGCCGGAGGGCTTTCATCTGTTTCAAAGGATAGAGACGGTAACCGGTTTGAACATCCGGAACCTTGATCCCGGTCTCGACCCGGAACCAGAAGATTGAAAAGTTATGCCCGAAATTACTGCTCCCGGGAACACTGGATTGATTCATGTTCCTGGCACCCAGGATAACCGAGCCCGGCACTTCAGCAATTTTGTCGATGAATTTTACGAGGTCTTCAGGGTAATGCTGGCCATCAGAGTCAATCGTTATTGCATATTCATAGCCATAGTCTATGGCTGTGCGGAACCCGCATTGCAACGCAAACCCTTTGCCTTTGTTCTTTTCATAAGAAACGATGTGAAGTCCTTCAAATTTTTTGAGAATTTCGGTAGTCTGGTCGGTTGATCCGTCATTGACAACTATAACGTCATCGGTAAATTCAAGCACACCCTTGATCACAGCTTCGAGTGTAGCATCATGATTGTAGGTTGGAATGATAACACAACAGTGCTGGTCTTTGAATTTTTTCCGGATGGAAGCAGAACCTTGCATTTTAGGATTTGTTAAGAGGAAATTCATCCCTGAGCAAAGATAGCAAAATTCATACGAAAGGATTTTCGTCAACCCGGTCGCTTCAGGCAGTTCTTTTTCAATATTGGACAAGTCCATTTTGCCATTTATTGTATTTTTGCATTCCCATGAAAATTTTACTGATAAATCCTCCGAGGAGTCCCGAAAACAACATCCTGAAATATGCGCCGGAGAATGCAAAACCATTCATCCACCGGAGGCTTATTGGTCCGCCCTTGGGATTGCTCACAATTGCTGCTGCTATAAAGGATCATGACGTAACGGTTTTCGATTGCAAGGGTGAATACGATCTGGATCCAATGACCCCTCCGCTTGAAGAACTGATCCTTCAGCTTCTTGAGAAACACCGGCCGGATATTGCAGGGGTGACTGTAATAACTTCCGAATTTAATTATTCCCTGGATATTTTAAAGGTTGTAAAAGCTTTTGATCCGGCCATTCTTACTGTTGCGGGAGGTTTACATGCCACCCTTTGCCCGAAGGATTTCAGGAACGAAAGTGTGGATGTCGTGATCCAGGGGCAGTGCCCGCACATATTCAGGGACCTGGTAAATAAATATGAACAAAAGGTAAAGCTTGAGCATATCCCCGGAATCCTGGTCAACACGGAAAAAGGCCTGGTTAAGACACCGAAAAGCGAATTGATCTGGGATTCGGTAAATGCTGATTACCTTATGCCTGACCGCAGTCACCTGAAGCGTTGGATCAGCACCTATAAAGTGGGTGGGAGTCCGTTTCCAAGCACCTATCTTTATACCTCACTGGGCTGTCCCTATAAATGTACATTTTGTTCGATCTGGTCACAGTTTAAAGGGAAATATTACCAGCGAAACGTTGAAAGCCTGGTCACCGAGCTGAAATCAATGGATGAATATCCCGTTGTCCGTTTTGCAGATGCCAATACCGTGGTGGATCATGAATTCATTGACCTTTTGTTTGACCGGATCCTGGAAGAAGGAATTAAGAAAACCTTTGTGATGGATATCCGTGCCGATGTGGCAGCGCGACACCCGGAGGTCATCGAAAAACTTGCGAAGGGTGGATTGAAGGTTGTCATCTGCGGGTTCGAATCGTTCCGGGATGAAGAGCTGAAGCGCTACAGAAAAGATTCTCCGGCAAAATACAACCAGGAAGCAATCCGCGTTTTTGAGAAAAATGAGATCATGGTCAGGGGAAACTATGTCATTCCGAATGATTATGATGTAAGCGACTTTGCTGCCCTGGCCGAATACGCTGATCAGAACCGGGTAGTTTATGCGGGATATACTGTTCTGACCCCGATGCCGGGAACAGTTTTTCACCAGGAAGTCCGTGATCAGATCATCGATCATGATTACCGCAAGTACAACTTTTTCAATTCCGTGATGAAAACCAAACTGCCTCACGATGAGTTTCATGAAAGGATTGGAAGTCTCTGGCTGATCAAGAAAGGAAAAGACGTGATCTGATCCGGATGAAAAAAATACTGCTCGTAAATACCAACACAGAACAAGCTCCGTACCCGGTACCACCGGTTGGCTTGTGCATGCTGGCATCCAGGCTGGAGGGCACGTATGAGACGCGGATTTATGACGGCGTTTTTGAAAAGGGAAAAAACCTGGTTCAGACTGTTTTGAATTTCAATCCTGATTATATCGGCTTCAGCATACGGAACATTGACGATGTCATTGCAGACCGGGATTGTTTTTATGTTGATGTGATCCTAAAAGAGTTTATTGAGCCGGTAAGAAAAATCACTTCTGTTCCCGTAATTCTTGGAGGAAGCGGTTTCAGCATCTTCCCGGAAGAATTGATGAAGCTTTCAAAAGCAGATTTCGGGATTGTTGGTGAAGGGGTTGAGATATTGCCCTTGTTGCTTGAAGAACTTGATAATGGAAATGATCCTGCGGGTTTGCCGAATGTCCTGATTTCAGGCCAAAAACAAGCGGCAAAGAAAATAAGTCAACGGGTTTCTATTGAACCTTTTGATGGCTTTTCCCAGATTGACCGATGGATCGATTTCACCCCATACAGGAGGCGTGGTGCCTACTCCATCCAAACGAAGCGGGGATGTTCTCACGGTTGTATTTATTGTACATATCCGCTCATTGAAGGAAAAAAATTCATCACGCGAGATCCGTCAGACATTGCAGATGAGATCATGGAAGCTCATGACAGGCTTGGGGATGTTACGTTTGAATTTGTGGATTCCACGTTCAATGATCCCGAACATCATGCGGAAAATATCTGCAGGGAGATCATCAGTCGCGGGATGAAAGTCAGGTTGAGGACCATGGGCATCAATCCAAAGCATACGAGTGAAAAGCTTTTCGAACTGATGCTTGAAGCGGGGTTTTCACAGATTGATGCAACGCCTGACACGGCATCTGAGATCATGCTGAAAAACATGGGCAAGGGGTTTATGCTGAAGGACGTGGAACGGATGGCCCGCCTGATCCGGAAATACCAGTTGCCCACCATGTGGTTTTTCCTTTTTGGAGGCCCTGGGGAAGATGTGGATACATTCAGGGAAACCATTGATTTTATTGACCATTTTGTAAGCCCGGAAGATCTTGTCTACATGTCTTCAGGACTGAGGATCTACCCGGGCACGCCGTTACACAAGATCGCCCTGGAAGAAAAAAGATTCAACGCAGAAGATTCCCTGCTTACACCGCAACGATTTTATTATTCGGAGAAATTGGGCAAAGAAGAGCTGACCATCCTGATCAAGGAGGCTGAACGTCAACGCCCCAATTGCATACCTGCACTGGATACGCATCCGCCTGAAGGAATGATCGCTGAAGCAATGGAATTAAGGAAAGCGGGAAACCTGGCTGAACCCATGTTCAGGACATTGCTGAGAATAAAAAAGGAATGGATTGCGAAGGGATTGCTAAGATTGTGATAACCCCAGGCTACAGCAGGGGTTTGATTTTTTCCAGGTCTTCAATAAAGCCAGGTGAATCCGGTGAAAGGAAGACTGCATCCCCTTCAACGAACTTTGAGTTTTTTGTCAATGCCTTTCCCATCCCGCATTCAATGAATACAGATATCCCCCGCGACTGCAGGAGTAATTGTGTTTTGTACCAGTTCATCGGGGTATAGAGATTCCTGATGATTTCGTCACGGAGCGACATTTCATCATGCAGGATTTTCGAGTCAAGGAGAGAAACCACCGGGATCATGGGATCGTTAAAATGTAAGCCTGTCATGATCATCCTGTGATCAGACCCGGGAGGATTAATGTAACTTGTATGATACGGGTCAGAAACAGGAATTACCCTCGTACTCAATGCCCCTTCAGCTTTTGCGGCATCCAGAAATCTCCGGATCTCGTCTTCTTTCCCGCCCAGTACAAAGGAACAGATTCCGTTCTGGTTGGTAATCTGTACTGAAGATCCCGTATGCTTTATGATACCGACAATATCTTCCCGGCTGAGACCGATCACGGTTCCCATCGAGAAAGGTGCATTGCGGGTCACCTTCCTGATCGATTCAAAGGCCCTGCCAATCAGTTCCAGTCCATCCATGAAAGAAACTACACCGGCATGATAGAACGCCGCATAGATGCCCATGCTGTACCCGGCACAGTAATCTGACCGGATTCCTTCGTCCTTCAGGTAAGAAGATAATGCACAACTACAGACATAGGTTATGAATTGAGTCTTCAGTTCATCATCGAGAAAAGTCCTGGTATGGAAATTGAATTGCTCCAGGTCCGGAGAAACCCGAATCGCAGCCTGGTGCAGGAATTTTTGAAAATACTTGGGAAAACCCGGTAGGCGACGACCCGGATCCTCACTATACTCGCTTACAAATGCGGGGAAAATAAAAGCCAGGCTTTTTTCTGACAATGAGGTTAGGAATTATTTTTCCAGTTCCAGTAATTTGTTTTCATGCCGGATGATAAGCAGCTGCATGTCGATGAGTTGACCGATGGTCTGAACAGGATGCTTTACAGCATATTTACCAATGGTCTTCAGTTCGATATCCAGGTTGTATTTCTTTTTAAATATCTCTATCAGTTCTAAGAACATCAGTGAGTCACCATCCAGGTCTTTGATAATATTCGTATCATTATTTATTTCAGAGAGATCAACTTCACATTCCTCAGCGAAAAACTGGTATACAATTTCCTTTACTTCCTTTTTGGTATTTTCTGTTATCGTGGCCATTCTTAAAACTCCTTTTTTCGTACCTGCAAAAATAGGATATTTTTTTTGAATTTCTGCTGTTGGAAATAGGGTTCAGCTCAATTCATCAACTAAAGACTTCTCTTTGCGTCTTTGCGGTGATCCTATTTACCCGGCATATTTCCGGAAAACAAGGGTGGCATTATGCCCTCCAAACCCGAAAGAATTTGAAAGGGCAATATGGATACTCTTTTCCCGTGAACGGTTTGGAATATAATCCAGGTCAAGATCCGGGTCAGGGTGATCAAGGTTGATGGTAGGAGGGAGAATTCCATGTTCAAGACTCAGGATCGTAATAATGCCTTCGATGGCGCCGGCTGCACCAATTGTATGGCCAATCATCGATTTTGAAGATGAAACCGGGATCCGGTAAGCCTGGTCGCCAAAGACCCTTTTGATCGCCAGCGTCTCGTAGCGATCGTTCAGTTCTGTTGACGTTCCATGGGCATTGATATAACCAACTTCAGCCTTATCCACAACGGCATTTATCAGTGCTTTTTCCATGGTGACAGCCATCCCTTCACCATCCTTCATCGGGGCCATGATGTTGTACCCTTCACTCGTAACGGCATAACCGGCAATTTCTGCATGAATCTCTGCCCCTCTTGATTTTGCTGATGTTTCTGATTCCAGGATCAGCATTCCTGCTCCTTCACCAATTACAAAACCATCGCGGTTTAGTGAAAAAGGCCGGCTGGCCTTCTCCGGGTGGTCATTCTCGACAGAAAGTGCATACAGCGAATTGAATCCTTCGATCTCCTCATGGTTGATGATTGAGTCTGCACCACCCACGATCACCACATCAGCCTGCCCGTTGCGGATCATATCAAAGCCAAGTCCGATTGCGTAAGCTGAAGATGCACAGGCCGTATTCACAACAAAGTTCGGTCCCATCAGCTGATACTCAAGAGAGATCCAGGCTGACATCGAATTTGTCATGCTTTTAAAAATTGTATTCTGAACAGTAGTATCCTTTTCCGAGCTGGAATTGCCGGTATTAACAACGCCGAGGATTACTGAACAACGTGATTTATCGAGGGTTTCGAAATCAACTTTACCCGCCCCGATGGCTTCTTTTGCACAAACAAAAGCCATCTTGGTAACTCTTGTCATCTGGCTGCCGGCGCGTTTTTTGATGTACTTCTTCGCCAATTCATCAAATCCCACAGGAACTTCTGCTGCAATCTGTGTGATGTTCTGTGAAGGATCAAACAGCGAGATCCTCTTCACACCGCTTTTCCCGGAGATAAGATTATTCCAGTTGGTCTGTATATCAAGTCCAAGAGATGAAATGATACTCATCCCGGTCACAACAACTCTTTCGGGCATCAGATAGTAAAGTAAATGATGAAAAGTGGAATCAGTATGTTATTTGTTTAATGAACCTGCCCATTTACAGATGGCGTTCACTTCATTCCGGGTAGGAATTGCATCCGGGTGAGACTTCTTATAGCCTTTTGGCGGCATAGATTCCTTGGTCAGGACCTTACAGATGGAATTGGCTTTATCAGCTTGTTTCTCGGGTTTATAGCTGTCCCATTTAGAGAAATTTACATGGGATTCGGCCATGCCATTACCACCCTCAGCATGACAATCCATGCAACATTTTTCAATGATCTTGTGAATGGAATCGGGCATAGAAGCGGCCGGTACAGATTTTTTTACCGGACCTGAACTGTTTGCTCTTGAAGGAATGAAAACTATGGCAGCAACTAATGAAACAATAAAAGCTGCAAGCAATAAGGAATGTAATTTTCTCATGTCATAATTGTTTTAAGGGTATGAAAATCTTGAATTCAGAGTGAACAAATTTACACCAAAAAACAGAAATTAGTTCACCTGGTATAAAAAAAGGAAAAGTGAGATTTGTCACCATGGCAGGTTCACCTGATCAGCAGGGCAAAATCAACACCAAAGTATTCATCAAGTGCAGCAAGAATTTTACTCTCAGTTAAGCCTGATGATGCCTCAAACTTCCTGACCGCCTCTGAGAGAGAAATTCTTAGCCTGGAAATTATTTCGTCACGGTGAAGTGAAGGCAACTCTTTGAGATCACCATCATTTCCCTCGTAAACACTTCCTTTATCCGCCAGTCCCCGCAGCCAGTTTATCAGCGGCTGGTAGGAACATTTATCAGGATAATCCTTCGTATAATTCAGGACAGAATTCAGCATCGTGGGAATTCCGACAGTTTCCATGAAATCAAAAGCACCGAACGGAAAAAAATTCTCCCTGATGAGATCATCCATCTGCCTAATCGTGGCTTTTCCCCTGCATACCATAAGGAACGCTTCATTCTGCATCGAAAGGAAGATCCTGTTCAGGATGAAACCATTATTCTCGTCTAGAAGAAGGTATTCCCTTTTTATTTTTTCCAGGAATTGTTCCGCAGAATCTTTTGTTGCCTGTGATGTTGCGGAGGTGATGATCAGTTCTGCAATGTTCTTCAGCATCACCGGATAAAAAAAATGGAGGCCGATCAACCTTTCCCTTCGTGATTCTGAAGGAACTAATTCTGATGGTTTGATGGATGAAGAGTTTGTCGCAAGAATGCAGTCCGGACCAGCTATGACATCAACTTTCAGGAAAAGTTCCTGCTTCAGTTGCAGATTTTCAGGAATTGCTTCAATGATCAGATCACACGAAGAAAGGTCTTCAATGCGTTTTGTGATCCTGGTGTTCTTTATCTTGTCATCAAACGCGGCATTGCCGATGATTCCGGAATCAAGTGAACGCTTAATTTTTTTCAGGAATGCCTTCTGAATTTTTTCAGTATCAGCTTCATCACTGCAAACCCAGGTCATCGTGAAGCCAAAATCCAGCAGGTAATAGAAAATATTGGATCCCATTTTCCCTTCCCCGATGATTCCTATGTTCTGCATGGCCTTATTCATTGTTCTTCAGTTTTTCGCACCAGGGACCTTCATCCTGTTCCAGCACCATCTTCCGGTAGGCCGCCATATTCTTCTTATGGATCTCAACATGCCGGTGATATCCAAGCATCGAAAGCAGGAAGCCGAGTCCTTTGTCGATGGCTACTTTCTTTGAAAGGATCAGGTTGAAGATGAAGAAAAAAAGCTTCCGCTTTACCTTATCCGTAGTAAGAACGAATTCCTTAAAGGTGATCCAGGAGAGACGCATTTTAAGAAGGCCAGGAATATCGCCACCGGGCTTTTTGAATGATCCGTCGCTGAAAAGCTGAACGGCTTTCCTGTAAATCGTATCGAAGGAATAGAGCCTTTCAATAGTCTTCATGTAGGCATCAAACAGTTCGATCTGCGACATGTTCATGTAGTGAAGGGTAGGGAAGTGCCCAACGCCGAGCTCGGAGTTGCAATAGATCAATCGTCCTTCTTCAGCATACTTATGGTAAATATCACTTCCGGGAGGTGCTGCAAGAATGTGCAGGTTTACATTGGGCATCCCCGTTTTCATGGAGAAATCAAAGATGTTGTCGAATTCTTTTATAGTATCATTGTCAAAGCCTACCACAAAGGAAGCATTGATATGCATCCCTTCGGCATGGATCTTTCGTATGGCGGGTTCATAGATCGTGGCCGCCTTGTTGTGGAGTTTGTGCGTTTCATCCAGGCTGGCTGGATTCAGGGATTCGAAGCCGATGAGAATGTTGAAGCAACCGGCTTCTGCCATGAGGTGCAGCAATTCCGTGTCGTTGGCTACATCGATACTGCACATGCAACCCCAGGAAATGCCGAGCGGTTTGATGGCGACCATCAGTTCCTTCGCATATTTCTTGTTGATGGTCAGGTTGTCGTCAACGAAAAAGATGTACTTAACAGGCGCAGCTTTGATCTCGGCAACAACATCCTCAATCTCCCGGTATCTCATCTTCCGGCCAAAAATTTTTGATACCAGGCAGAACTCGCAGTTGAAAGGACAACCGCGGGAAACCTGGATCGCAACCTGGAAGATCTTATTCATGTCAACGAGATCCCACCGTGGAATCTTATTCTTCAGGTAGGAAGTGGCTTCATCCGATCTGTAGATCTGCTGCAAATCTCCTTTTTCAAAATCATCAAGACATTTTTCCCACAGGCCTTCAGCCTCACCAACCACGACTGCATCACAATGTTCAAGTCCTTCATCTGTCATAAACGAAGCATAGGCACCGCCAAAGATGACCTTTGTGCCTTTCGAACGGTACCAGTCGCCAAGTTCATAAGCTCTTTTGATCGTCGCTGCAAGTGTGGTGATACCAACAATATCCGGGATGGTCTTTTTCGGTAATGCTTCGATCTCTTCATCCACGATCCGGATGTCGTAGTGATCGGGTGTAAGCGCTGCAAGTGTAGGTAATGCAAGCGGGATCATGAAACGTTTTTTACCCATGATCTTTGCGAGCTCCGAATGCGCAGGGTAGTTGATGTATTGCTGGCGCGGACTGATTAGAAAAAGCGAATATGTTCTTTCCTTATTCATAGTTCTGAACCAGGTATCCGGCCTGCATGAATTTACTTACTTCTGTGACAAAACTGAGAATCTGGTCACCACCTGAAAGTTTTTCTTCTTTCCGTATTTTATCCAGACAAAGCAATGCCATTGGAGGTCCAATGTACCCCATGGTTGACATCCTTGAATAGAGTGTGCTTCGGTCTATCCCCAGGCTTTCGCATTCGTCCATCACAAGTTCTGTAATATGTTTGGATGGAAAATTGACCTGGAAAAACCGGAGATGCGAAAGATCGATCACATATTTACTGATCATCCGCTTCAGGCCTTTCAGAAATACAGATCCGTCAGGTTCATGAAAACTGGCACGAAGTTCTTCCTGGAACATCTGTGCCAGGTGATGATATCCTTGTTCGAATTCAGCTTTGGGGTTCATCCAATAGGCTGGTCTCTTGTTTCCCATGGCAGAGGGCTTATTCCCGCCCACTGATTCCATGTAAACATTTTCCACAAAAAGCCCGTTCTTTTTTTTATCCGATGCTTTGAGGAGAATTGCAGCCGCGCCATCGCTGAGGAAATACCGAAGGAAGAGTTCCTCCTTTGTCACCAGCGGCTGGTTGTAATATTCCGCAACGAGTTCCGATGATGACATGCTGGAGGATATCACCAGGGCATTTTTGTACCTCCCGTTCCGGATCAGGTCATAGGCAACAAGAAGGGCTTTGTAGGCAGATGTGCAGTTTGCATGAATTGAAATCTCCCCGCATTGCTCAATGCCCAGCTTTTCCTGGATTCTTACGGAAGCCGTTGGCATCTGGTCATGGTGGGCGCTGCCATAGACAATGAGCTCCACATCACTGGCTTTCAGACCGGCATCAGCAAGGGCTTTTCCGGCGGCTTTTACCGACATCGTGATGTTGTCTTCAGTGAACATCCGGGTCACAGGATCGATGGCGAAATGATAGAATTCAACATCTAGCATCTCCCGCATCAATGGCTGGATACGGCTCATCCATTTCCGGATTTTCTCCGGAGCTTCGGTCAGTTCCCCGAGATAACGATTCACTTCACCGGCAGGGATCGGATCTCCGGGTAAAAAGGAGCCGCTGCCGGCGAGCTGAACAAAGATTTCGTTTTCCAATGGGAAAGAGTTTGTCTCCATTAACTAGTGTTTATTAATCATTTCCTCTGTGGATCTTTCTGTGAAGTTTCTCTGTGATTCTCTGTGAAACAGAATTACACTGAGGTGCACAGAGAAGACACAGAGATTCACACAGCAATCTCACGAATTCTCAATATATAGAATTGAACCCTTTTGATGATTAATATATCTCCGTAAATAAAGCCTGGACTTTTCTTTCCGGTAGTCTGCCGGCAGACTTTTAACAAATTCAATTGCTCTCTGAACGACTTCTCTCCTGGGTAAAATAAGATCAACAATGTTCATTTTCAAAGCATCTTCTGCCGGGAATGTGTTTCCTCTTAAAACGATCTCCAACGCATTTGCAATCCCCGAAAGTGCAGCAATCCTTGAAATTCCGCCAATCCCGGGGATGAGATGAAAAGTCGTTTCAGGAAGTCCGAACACCGCATCTTCACCGCAAAACCGGAAATGCGTAAACAGTGCGATCTCCAGGGCAGAACCCAGGCAGACTCCCCGGATAGCTGAGATTACAGGGATTTCCAGGTTCTCTAAAAAAAGAAAAGAACGGTTGTTCCTCTCCAGGAATTTTTCAATTTCAGATCCGGATAAAACTGCTGTTCCTGTCTTTCCGTCCCATGTCGTGGGGATTAATTCTGTCAGCCTTGCACCGGAAGAAAAATGTCGTCCTTTCCCGCTGATCACCAGCGCTTTCATTTCACTCACCGAGTGCATTTCTTCCGTGATCTGCGCAAGTTCTGAAAAGAAGTCAAGGGTCATCTCGTTGGATGGCGGCTGGTTCAGCTGCAGATGTCCAATCCCGTCAATTAATTCAAATGATATTGTTGTGTATGTAGTTGTCATACATTTCTTATCCAGGGATATTCATTCATTCCCGTTGGCTGACCCGGAACTCCTTTGTATTGCAATAGCTGCAGCCAGTTCGCAGAAAAGCCTTGTTTCTTCTTTCAGTGCCTCGGCAGGAGGAAGGGCCTTCGAATTCCTCACTGCCTGCATGACCGATTGGATCACCTTCAGGGGCTTGTCGGTCGTCATCTTCTTCAATAAAAGAAAAGCTTCCTCAACGGGATCAGCGGGTGTGATCTTATCAACCAGGTTCATCTCCACCGCTTCTTCAGCATTGACAATATCCCCGCTCAGGATCATCTTCAGGACTTCAGGAAACCTTGATATCTGCAAGCTTCTCATGGTTCCTCCAAGACCCGGCATCATGCCATGATTGACCTCGGGGAAAGCAAACAGCGCATTGGCACTGCAGATCCTGATATGAGAAGCAAGTGCGATCTCAAGTCCCCCGCCAAAACAAATTCCCTTGATGGCTGCAATCACTGGGATATCAAGGTTTTCGATGTAAGAAAGCAAATGCTGACCCTGGCCCATTTTTATTTTGAGGACTTCTGCGTCGGCAGATAATTCATAAAGATTATCAAGCTTTGCCCCGGCCGAGAAGTGTCGCCCAACACCACAAATCACCATTCCCCGCAGTGGATTTGTTCCAATGAAATCCTTCAGCAGATCCAGCGGAATAAATTCGGGTGTTTCAAGATAATTCTCCGGTGGATTATCCAGGGAAAGGAACCCGATTTCCTCACGAACCGTCCAAGTAACATTATTCTTGTTTATCTCTGTACTCATCTACTATACTAAATACAATCTTGTAAACTTGACTGCAACTCGCAATTTGATCTATTCACAAAACGAATCTCTGTGTCACTCTGTGCATTATCTCTGTGCTTCTCTGTGAAATAAATTACACTGAGGTCACTGAGAAGACACTGAGTATCACAGAGAAAAATTAAAAGTAAGTTGACTACTTATTAAATAATCATGCTATATCTTATTTATCATAAACTCCGGAATATCCATAGGAATCTTTTGCCTGTCAACAAAAATAGTTTTGATCGTAGCCCTGGTTACAGGCAACCTGCTTTGCGCATTGAGGATTCTTTGCCGGAAGACAATGTATGGTTTTTCAACCTTGCATGAAGTCTCAATCACCAGTTCATCAAAAAGATTGGATTCGCGCATGTACCGGATATGTGTATCCACGACGACCAGGAAAAACTCCTGTCCGTTGATCTTCTCCAGCAGGCCCTGGTCTTTCATGAATTCCCACCGGGCCTGCTCGAAATACTGAAGATACACGGCATTGTTCACGTGTCCGTATGAATCCAGTTCATAGCCCCTTACAACAAGGGCCATCCGGTGAGGGTGGCTTTTTATCATGACCGGGAGAAAATTCCTTTAAACTTCAGAAAGATAGTCTCTCCTGCAGAGATGGTCACATTTGCAGAAATCGCACTGTTTTCAGCTTCACGTGAAGCAATGTCAAATGTGAGTGATGAATTGATTCCGGGTATGATCAGGGATAGAAACTTTACCGTATCTGCCTTGTTCATCCGCATGGGTTTATTCTCAGCCAGGCTGATCATCTCGAGGATCATCTGGATCTGGCACACTCCCGGAACAACAGGATTCCCGGGGAAATGTCCATCGTAAATTGCATGCCCGGGATTAAGTTCCAGATTGAAGTTATGGTGCGTAATGCTCACACCATTGGAATTGATTTCCGTTTTTGGTTCAGAACGACTGGTAACAGTATAAAAATCCTTGAGCAGCATCTGCCTGGTTTCAGAATTTGAGTTGTAAAAATACGGAAAATAGTTTAGTGAAATAAGGCTGATTTGATGGATTGATCTTCCAGTGGGTTCCTGAAGGCAATTAACTACGGAGATACGGATTATACGGAGGAGTTATCAACTTATCCATAGTTTATTTGCAAAATCCTTGTTTTGTTTATTATATTTGAAATATAAATTATGTTTGTTATACATTACAAAATACATAATTATCATAACCGGATTGTGTTAGTGAATGATGCAGAATAGCATCAGGGGTGCTATTCTTTGCGAAAAGTGAATAAAAGCCAGTTCTTGAAAATGGAAAGACACCCGATAAACATGGTATTCATGAATCATACATTGCACACAAGGGAGAATCAATAGATATTAATTGAAATTTCTTAGTATGAATCCTTAAATCATATTCTTATGAAAAAGATTTTACTGATTTCAATTGCAATGCTCCTGACAGCTTCAATAACCTGCGGACAATCTTCAACGGTTAGTAATCCCGTTATCATTAAAAACAACCAGATGGAACTGACTCCGGCGAATGCACCGCTATCAATAATTTACAGCACTGCTCTTGGCGGTGATTGGAAATGGGGGGTGACATGGATTGGCTATATCATTCCCTCTGCATCTGATGATGTTGTTATTGATGGTTCTGTTTTTATAACAAAAGCGCAGTCTTGCCTGAACCTGACAATTACTCCCAATGGCACCCTGACCATTAAACCAGGAGGCTCTCTCACTGTTGACGGGAATACAGTAATTACAGGCAGCATGGTCGTTGAAACCCGCGGATCCCTCATAACCAACGGAACCATTGCGGGAAGTGCCACCATCGAACGCTATATACAAGGAAACATGGAATGGCATATCCTTTCATCCCCGGTAATCGGACAGTCAATATGCAATGGCGTATTTGCTCCGACCACTGCTAATTTCCCCAGAAGCCAGTGGGAATTCTTTGGTTGGCTTTCAAATTCAAGTACACCATGGATAAACCTGAGAGGACCGGGAGCAGGAAATGCCAACACAATAAATTTCCCGGGCCTTGTTTTTGAAGAATCAAAGGGGTATTTTGTGGCTTATGGACCGGGTTGGCCGACAACCAAGAGTTTTACAGGAACACCGAATACTGGTGACAAAACGTGTTACTTCAATTCGGTTTCTGCCCCATGGTCGTGGGAATTAATCGGCAACCCGTTTCCTTCAGCATTGGACTGGGCCCAGGTTACAGGGAAATCAAACCTGTTTTTACCCTATTACTATGTCTATGATGCCAATAAACCGGGAGGGCCGGGTTTCGAGTTTTGGGCTGATCCTACACACAATTCCGGAGCTATAATAATTGATGGTTTCATACCCTCCATGCAGGGATTCTTTTTACAGGTTGACCAGGCCGGCGCAAAGTCGCTTGGACTCCCAAATTCAGCGCGCGCTCACGATGTGGTAAAGGATTGGTGGTTAAAGGAGTTCCTTGTGAATAAACTGACAGTTAAACTTGGTAATGACACCTTATATGATGAAACGTTCATAATGTTTGAAAACAATGGGAATAACGGTAAAGACATGTTTGATGCAGCTAAATTGCTAAGCCTGGATTTGAATGTTCCACAAATTTATTCCATGGTGGATAATGATCAGAAGACTGCATTCAACTCTTTGCCGCTTTTAATCAAAGGAGTTTCTATTCCCCTGGGAATTGTCACCCCGGCTTCAGATAGCTACAGCCTTACGGCGACTGGCATGGAAAGCTTCAATCAATTGCAGGATTTGTCACTTGAAGATCGGAAACTCAACTATACCCAGGATCTTCTTCAAAATCCTGTGTATAATTTTTCTGCTTCCGAGGGTGAAGATGATAACCGCTTCATTTTGCATCTTTCAGGACCCATTGGAATCGGTGAGAAGACAACCATCCCGGTTAATATTTACACAAGTCAGAAGACTGTCGTCATCACTTGTAATAACGGCTTCCATAATGCTGAGGTTCGAATCAGCGATCTGCTTGGACGTGAGATATTAACCCGGAAACTGGTCAACGACGTGATGAACAGCATTCAGTTAAATGTCCCGGAAGGCTATTATTTTGTGAGAGTTCAGGACGATGCTTGCATAAAAAATGCAAAGGTCTATATCAAATGACCCAGGAGGTAACCTGGATTTCAATATAGGATATGAATTCCTAGTTATCCAGCAGCGTAAGTTTCATTGAAAGCTTGATGGCCGGGTTCTCAATATGGATCCTTAGGGGAACTGGCTTTTCATTGTAATCGAAAAAGACCCTGGTCTTTCCAAGCAGTTTGCCAGATGAGAGAATGCGGGTAATTTTCCGGGTAGGACCATCAATTGCAAAGAGATATTTCCCATATCCCGTTTTTACCTTATATTCCTTGTATTCCGGGTTTTCATTGTTGAGAATGACAATTCTTTCACCGGATATTTTCTCCGATAAAAGCAAACTGAAGTCGGCTACAAAGATCTTCATTAACGATTTCCTTGACAGGGATGGAAAGCAGTATTGAATGATGAACTTTTCCTTAACAAACTCAAGATCGAAAAATTTCATGCCCATCTCATTGGTGAAAATGATACGGAATGATGAGTCGGATGTCTGCTTGAAGAACATCAGCCCGGTGAGGTGATTCTTTGAAATATCCAGGCTGGTCTTGAAGAGTGCTTTGTCAAAATTATAGCCAAGAACCGGGATCCAGTTCTGCTGCATGATGCCCGACTTTTCAGCCGGCTGACAAGTTCCCTGGGCAGAGATCAGTAGCCAAATGATGAAGAATAAAACATATTTTATTTTTTTATCTACAACCCGGAGTAGTGTATAATGAATCATTTGGAGAGATTATCTTTTATTTGGTAAAAACAACTCAAGCTGTCTACTGAATACGAAACTTCTCGTCCGGGATCGTAACATTCAGTTTCCTGGAAGAAAATTTAATGATCGTATAATCTCCGGAGGCTTCAGTCATGACCAGGCGTGCAACAGCATAATCGCCTTTATCAAAGTAGATGGAGATCTCGCTGAAAATATTTTTCAGCTGCGGATCTTTTGGTTTCAGTTTTACAAGGTAGTTCGCCGTGGTTTCAAAATATGCTGACTGGAATTTCTTTTCATCATTAAGCAGCGTTCCCTGGACACAACCAAGGAGAATCGAGTTGATCTCTCTGAAGACTTTATTCGACCGGCTGTCGAAATGGTTCTCCTTATCATCATCCTTTATCAGGATCTTCCCGTCATTCAGGATGATCAGGTACTGAAAAGGATCGGTATATTCCCAGCGTAGCATGTTCTTCTTCCTGAAATAAAATTTCCCTTTCGAATTGATCTTCTCTGAAAGAACACTTAAATCTTTCTCCTGGCTGAATGTGCATTCAATGCTGGTAGTCGACTTTGTTGCATCAGCCAGCTTCTGCCTGAATGCTGAAGGATTCTTCATCTCCGAAACATCTTTCTGGGGAAATGCAGCAAGATGCAGCAGGAGCATAAGGAAAACCGTGACGGAAAGGAATGCCCTGTTTCTATTCATAAGCTGAAATGTTCAGGAGTTTATCCAATGGAACGACCTTATAATCTTGCATGGACAGATATTCCAGGAATCCCTTCAGCACATTTATGTTTTGCTGAACGGTATCGTGTAAAAGCACAATGTCACCGGGTTTCAGGGAACTGCAAATTCTCGAAAGGATTTTTCCTTCCTTTCGGGTAACCGTATCCCATGCACGGTTGCTGAAACCGATCACATGATAACCTGTTCCTTCCAGCGCCTTTTTAACCAATGGGTTGATCACTCCATAAGGAGGCCGGAACAGCAATGGTCTTTTTCCTGTTATCGCTTGTATCAGCTCTTCACATTGCTGAAACTCTTTCTTAATCCTGGAAGAAGAGAAAAGATCAAACCAGTTTGAATGCGAATAACTGTGCGTTCCCACCAAGTGACCTTCCCTTTCCATCCGTTGAAGCAATTCTTCATTTCCCCGGATTTTCCTGCCGATACAAAAAAAAGTTGCTGTGACATCCGCATCTTTCAGGATATCCAGGATCCGGTTGGTGTACTCAATATCCGGTCCGTCGTCAAATGTGATGCAGATTTTTTTTTCGTCTGTATCTCCGCTTGAAAGTGCTTTATGATAAAATCCTGACCGGATGAAAAATGAAACTCCGAATATAACTGAGAAATAAATCCCGGTAAGAACAAAAAAATACCAGTAATAAACTTCGAATCCAATGATCACGAAAACGCTCAGGAGCAGCAGCAGGAAAAAAAAAGCGAGTGTTGTATTCCTGAAGGTCAGCATCTAGGATTGTGTGACAAGGATGAATGCATGCTCAATATTCCGGGAATGATTATAGAAAAGAATATTCCGGAATTTCCCGGTAGGAGACGGCTTGAGTGAGACGACTTCCGGCATGTGCTGCTGTCGGATGATTTTTGCGGCAAGCCACAATCCAAATGCGCTTGCAGTGAAATATTCACCACATAAATGTTTGAAAACGGCGGCAGGTGTTTTGGGAAGCATCTCTTCCAGCAGTTCACGATAGATCTTGTCGTTCTTCATATCTCCGTTCATTCCGCAAATAACAAGGTCAATATCATCCAGAGATTTTCCTTTATCTGCAAGGAATTTTGAAAGCCTGCTGTTTATCACTGCTGGTGTTGGATTGTAGAACAGATCAAGGCCGGCAATCTTTCCGTAATTCTTTTTTCCCGGATCAGATGAAAGCAGGAAGAAGGCTGAGCCTTCACCGGCAATGCTTCCCCGCAACTCGTCATTCAGCAATTGCAGATTGTCGACAGGTTTTTGCCTGATCAGTCCTAGGCGCTGCTGGATCAAAAAAGTGTTGCGGGTCAGTTCATCCATGGCTCCAAGCAATACCGTGTTTGCCTGTCCGGAGTCTATATGCAGGATGCTGTTGAGCAAGGCACTTTCGAACGATAACCCGCGGTGGACAAAGGTGAAGTTGTAGTTGTGGCATTTCAGCAGCAGTGCGATCTGCGCGCTCACCGTGTTGTGCGTTGATTGGATAAATGAAGTGGGCGTCAGGAATTCCTCTTTACCGCTGATCATGTTTGAAAGAAACTTCTCAGTATCCTCAATGCATCCAAGACCAGTCCCTGTAATGATGGCATCCGGCATTTCACATCCGGCATCGGACAGGCAGATCTTTCCTGCTGCCACACCAAACTTGATGATCCTGCTCATGCGCCGGATCATATCGGCAGGAATAAATTCCTTATAATTCGGATCCAGGCATTTCAGCTGGTTTGTCGAAACACTGATGACTTCATCCAGGAATTGGCTGTTATCAAAGGTTCTCTGTGGGGATACATTTCCGAGGCCGGTGATAAAAATGTCTTTCATTCAGGATTATCAGCTTTGGTATTTAAAATTATTTTCACCGCAAAGGCGCAAAGTCAGTAATTACTGCAAAGAGTCAACCATCGATAGTATCAATGTTGAATTATTCCCCCCGAAACCAAATGAATTCGTAAGTACATTACGGATCTCTGCATCTTGTCTCAACATGGTCACGGGAACAATTTTCAGCTCCTTCATCGGTGTCGAGAAATTCAGGTTCGGGAAGATCACATGATTCCGCATGCTCAGGATCGAGATCACGGTCTCCACAGCGCCGGCAGCGCCAAGCGTGTGACCGGTATAGGATTTCGTTGAACTGAAAGCCGGAACATCGTCGCCGAAAAGCCGTTCAATGGCAATGCCTTCCGAAAGATCATTGTTCGATGTACCTGTCCCGTGAACGTTGATATAATCAATCCCGCCGGGTTTCAGCCCGCTCATCTGCAATGCTTTTTGCATCGCCATAAACGCACCGATCCCTTCCGGTGATGAAGCAGTCTGGTGATAGGCGTCATTGGCATTTCCATATCCTGTAAGCTCGCATAATACGGGCTTGTTCTCTTTTTTTACCTGCTGTTCGGATTCCAGCACGACGTAGGCCGCGCCTTCGCCAAGTGTCAGTCCTGCACGGGTTTCATCAAACGGACGGCAATTATTCTTATCCAGGATCATGAGGGTGTTGAAGCCGTTCAGTGTGAACTTTGTGACAGAGTCGGTTCCGCCGGCCAGCACACGATCAACGAGACCTGCCCTGATCAGCTCGGCCCCGAAAGCAATGGAATTAAGCGAAGATGAACAGGCTGTGCTGATGGTCGTGATGAACTCGTGGATTCCGGTATAGTCAGCAATTCTTTCCGTGCTGTCGCCGCAATCGTGGTTTACGACATCACGCAAGCGTCCTTTTTTATTGTCGGTGAGAAACTTTTCATAAAACAATTCGCTCCGGTCCATTCCACCTACTGTGGTGGCTGAGATCAATCCCGTGCGAACATTCTTCATATCCCTGATGCCTGCTGAGTCAAGCGCTTCCCTCGCAGCGATCATGCCAAGCATTGCAGTCCGTGTCAGGTTTGTCTTTTTTGGTAATCCCAAACGATCCAGCAACTCTTCATTGGAAAGTCTTACTTCTGCAATGGGGAATTTCCCTTTGTGGATGGTGTTGAGGAGCGTGATCTGGCCAATGCCGGATCTTTCTTCCAGCAATGCTGTAAGATTTTCTTCGGTATTATTCCCGAGGGCAGAAATTAGCCCGGTACCTGTGATATAAATCCTTTGCGCCATGCGTAGGAGTGAGCTTATGAAAAATAATTTGCAGGAATTTGCTTTGCAAATGTAAGTTTTTTTCACCGCAAAGGCGCAAAGGCGCAAAGACTTGTCAATTCATAAAAAAATGTTTTGCGTCTTAGTGTCTTAGCAGTAAAATTTTATTCAGAAACCAGAATCAATGAATGCTCCACCTGCCGGAAATGATTATAGATCAGAATATTCTTGAGTCTTTTTGGGGAAGAATCATTCAAGAGAACCACCGGCGGAACAACCTTCCGCTTCAGGATGTTTGCAGCAAGCCACAGCGCAAACCCGGAGGATGTAAGGTATTCACCGCAAAGATGCTTGTACCACGCAAAGGGGATTCCTTCAAAACAGGAATTCTGCAACTGGTAATAGTGCTCATCATTATTCCGGTCACCATTCAAACCGGTTACAACAAGGTCAATATCCTGCAAACCGAGCCCGGAATCAGCCAGGAAACTGATGATTTTCTCTTCCAGCATTTGCAAATTCCCTGGTCTGTAGAATGTCCTCACATCCACAAACCGGCAATACGAATGTTCATTCTTCTGACCGGAAAGTAAAAAAAATGCTGAGCCCTGCCCGGCAATCGTCCCGGGAGTGGAATAATCAAGCAACTTCAGGTTGTTAGCCGGCTCCATCTTCCAGTAGCCCAGCCGGCGGATGATACCCAGGTGATTCTGCGTCATCTCATCGATCCCGCCGACAAGAATGTTATTCTGATCATTTTCGTTAACATGCATCAGGGAATCCTGCAGGCCGCTTTCAAACGAAAAAATACGGTGCACGTATGTCGAATTGTAATTGGTGCATTTCAACATCAGTGCAATTTGTGAGCTGATGGTGTTATAGGTCGACTGGATGAAAGGAGTGGGGTTTGTAAGCGGCGCATCCTCGTTCACGCTGCCAAGGATCTTCTCCGTGTCTTCGACGCTTCCCAGTCCGGTCCCCGTGATGATCCCATCGGGCATGCTGCAGCCTGCATCTGTGAGGCACATCTTGGCAGATGCAACTCCCATCTTGATCAGGCGGCTCATCCGGCGTGATGCGATCGGGTCAATATAATTTTTAAAGTTGGGATCAATGCAGGGAAGAAAATCTGAATTGTATTCTACGGCTTCGGATAAAAATTCATCAGACTCCGCAGTTTTCTGCGGGGAGATAATTCCGATGCCGTTAATGTAACTATTCATATTTCTTAAAGATCAGGCTTGTATCATTTCCACCAAAACCAAAAGAATTTGTCATGACTGCATTGACGCGCACATCTCTCATAAGCTTTGTGACCGGTGAAAAATTAAGGTCATGCATCTGCTCCGAAAAATTCAGGTTAGGCCAGATGAGCTGATGCTGTATACAAAGGATAGACAGGATGGCTTCGGTAGATCCCGCTGCACTCGTGGTATGACCGGTGAATGGCTTTGTCGAACTGATCCTGGGCAGATGTGGGCCAAACAATCTTTCAATGGCCCTTCCTTCAGCAATATCATTATTGTCGGTACCCGTGCCATGTGCATTGATGTAATCGATTTCGCCGGGCTTAAGTCCGCTCATCTCCAACGCTTTTTCCATGGCCAGGAATGCACCGGTACCATCGGGTGATGATGCGGTCTGGTGGAATGCTTCACAGGAATTACCCCAGCCAATGAGCTCTGCATAGATTTTTTTCCCCGAAGATCTTACTGAATCTTCAGATTCGATGACAAGGTAAGCGGCTCCTTCACCCAGGTTGATCCCTTTCCGGTTCTGGTCAAATGGCTTGCACGGATCACTGTCCAGGATTTTCAGCGCATTGAAACCGTTGAGATGAAACCGGGTCAGCGATTCTGTTCCGCCTGCAACCACGCGATCCAGTTTCCCGTTCCTGATCATCCGCGCACCAAGCAAAATTGCGTTGGATGCAGAAGAGCAGGCAGTGCTGATGGTTGTGATGTAATCATTGATGCCGAGACTGTCGGCTATCTTTTCCGTGCTGTCGGCACAATCGTATGTATCGATGTAAATGTTCGCGTTGTCGTTGGTAAGGAAGTCCTGGTAATGTTTTTCACATTCATCCATTCCACCTACAGTAGTCCCGGAGATCAGTCCCGTTCGCAAACCGGGAAAGGATTTGAGTTGCGCAAGACCGGCGGCCTCCGTGGCTGCAATGATCCCCAGCAATGAATTCCTCGAATATCCTTCCTGAACCGGAATTCCTGCCCGCTGAAAAAGTTCTTCTGTTGTGGATTTTACTTCGGAAACAAGGATGCTGTCCCGCAGTGGGGACTGCAGGTAATATAACTTATCAATACCTGACTTTGAGCGAAGAAGAGAATCCAGGTTCTCTTCAAGATTGTTTCCAATACCTGAAATAATACCTAAGCCTGTGACAAAAATTCTGCCCGGCATTTCTTACGCTTTTTTATGCTCGGTAATGTATTCGGCCATTGACCGGATGGAGTAAAATATTTTTTTCCCGTCTTTAGGGTCTTCAATCTTCAGTCCGTAATTCTTCTCCAAAAGGACGATCAGTTCAAGCGCATCAATGGAATCAAGTCCAAGACCTTCTCCAAATAATGGCAAATCAGGATTCACATCGTCAGGTGAAATATCTTCCAGGTTTAATTGTTCTATGACCTCTTTCTTCAATTTATTAATCAATTCTTCCATGATTATTCTCCGTTATTATAATAGATATTATTTAAAGTTCTACCTGTTAGTTTGCTTCCTTTTGCCGCCTGGTCTTCATCAACAGCAACTGATGATCCATTTTCGATGACAAAAAGTACTGATTCATAATTATCTTCCAGAACATCAATCCATCCGCAGAGGCAAGCCTTGATCCTGCCTGATTCCATCAGGCAGGCAACATTATTAAGGATCAGCCCGGCATCAAATTTTTCAGTGATAAAAAAAGCATTTTCCCCTTTAATCTGGTGCCTGATGCAGATCTCACCGATCACGATATTGGGCAGCGTATAAACGAAGACAGAAGGACTTGGAAAATAGTTTGATTTGTCCTGTATTGTTTTCTGATATTCGATGTCCGTTTCAAGACTCGCGCTGGAATTGAAAATGATGATGCCAATTTCCTCATTCCTGTAATGATCAAGAACATGACTTTCCTTTAAAACCTTTTCTGATGTAAGGAACCCTAATTTACTCAGCGAATCCATTTTGTAAAACTTTGGATAACTGATCTGTTCCTTTTTATAGAGGGCTTTTAGAAAGCCTGCAAAAGTACTAAAAATTTCCGTTACATTCTCAACTTTATCGTCGGTGACAACCTGGTTATTCCGGATCAGACACCAATGCGTAAGAAGCAGCTCGTTTTTCATTGTTTTATTGCATTGAGTTTTGCTTGCGGTAAACGATGGCAGCATTGCATCCGCCGAAACCTGAAGCAATTTTCAGGCAGTTGTTAACCGCTGCTATTGTGTGCTGCTGAATGACATTGATACTTTCAGGGACTCCGGGATTAGTAAATCCTGCAGAACGGAAAAGGATATTATCCAATGCGGATCTCACGGTTGCGACTGATTCAATCAGTCCCGCTCCACCCAATGTATGTCCCCAGTATCCCTTGAAACTGTTCACAGGAACCTCCTGCAGCCCGGCAAGACTCAATGCCTTCGATTCCATCTCATCATTGTAAAGCGTAGCTGTGCCGTGAGCGGAGACGAAACTGACGTCACCGGCTTCACAACCTGATTCTTTCAGAGCATTCCCGATGGCCATCGCCAGCTCTTCGCCGGTCCTTGAAGGTCCGGAGATATGATTTGCATCATTGCTTGTAGCTGATCCGGCAATGATGATATTCGTGGCTGAATATTTTTGTGGTGAAGATGTTAAAACCATGGTTCCGCAACCTTCTCCAAGAGATAGCCCGTTCCTGGAGATGTCAAAGGGTTTGCAGGGTTCCGGGCTGAGTGCCTGGAATGAGGTGAACCCCGAAACGACAAACTCCGAAATGATATCGCCTCCGCAAACAACCGCATTCTCGCAAAGACCTGATTGGATCATCCGTGAAGCATGACTGAGTGCGAGGACTCCCGAAATGCAGGCATTCGAGATCACCTGCGGCCGGTTTTCGAAACCAAAAAATTGACGGATAACTTCAGCGAATCTCCATAAAAAGACCCGTTGCGGCTCGTACAGTTTTTTCTTTTCCTCTTCCAGGAGATCAATGTTGCCTTTGGTTGTTGAAAGGATCAGTTGTGTCTCCGGACCAAAGATCCCGGCCGGCATCTCATTGACCGAATCATAAATGGAAAGGATAAACAGCTTCTCAAGCCTGGTATATCTTATCTTCCGGTTATCAGGCCGGAAGATTTCAACGGTGCGCTGAAAGAGTTCATCCAGTTGGTGCGTATCCACAAGGGAAAGTGGAATGGAGGAGGATGAGATGGAACGGTCAGTGCAGGGCTTGAATCCAACAATGTTATTCTTGATTTTCCTTATCGTTTCATCCGTAGTAAATCCCAATGATGTGATCACATTATCCCTGGCGATAAAAACATTCGTTCTTTCCATGCTTGGTTAGAGGATTCCCCACTTTTTTTTCCATCCGGTAAAAAAATCCGGTGCAGTTAATAATAGTTCGCCTTCCGGGGTAAGAAACACCTGCATGGATGAACCGGTAGCCATGAGCTCCATATCCTGCTTTCGGAAGATCTTGTATTCAAATTGTATCTTGGCCGCCTCGCAATTGATAAACCGGGTTTCCACAACGGCTGTATCCCCGAATACCAATGGTTTCAGGAAATTGCAATTCACTTTGACGATGGGGATCATTACGTGATGCCTGTAAACATCGAGGTATCCCAGGTTGTACTTAATCCCGAACGATTCCCGGCCATCCTCAAAGTACTGGACATAGTTTCCATGCCATACGATCTTCATGGAATCCACATCCGAAAACCTTACCAGCACTTCTTTCCGGTCAATCAGCTCCATGGTTAGTCGGGAATAGGGCTTTTAAATTTACGATAGATCCCGGTGACAAGCACGGTTCCGAGGAAGAACAGCAGCAATCTCGTCACTTCCGGGAGGATATGTATCAGACTCCCGCCGCGCAGGAAGATATTATAATAACCCGTTATGGCCCAGTTCATCGGGCTGTAGGTGGAAAATGTCCGCATGAATGGTGGCATCAGGTAGATCGGAACCCACAGTCCGCCCATGGCAGCAAGGATAATCACCGAGATGGAACCGAATGCTGCCGCCTGCTGGTGTGTCTTTGCAATTGTGCCGATCATCAGGCCATAGCCTACAGAAGCCATCGAAACAACGAGTGACATCAGCGTAAGGGCGATAAAATCATCGCCGAGCTGCAGTCTCGGGATTCCGAACAAGGGCAGGAGAAGCATCCCCGCTAGCAGCATAAACAGGGTTTGAAGCATGCAAACCACGATGTATACAACCACTTTTGCCATGATCAGGTTCATGTATGAAACCGGCATGGTCAGCAGCCTGAACAGGCTTCCTTCCTCACGTTCCTTGATCAGGCTTTGGGTCAAAGGGATCACGATGAAAAACATGGCAAAGATCGTCCAGGCAGGAATGTTGTGCTGTGCCGTAGTCGGGATCAGCTCTTTTTTCCTGAATGAAGGAAATGATTCCTTGAATTGCAGGACCTCATGATAATTGACCTCCGGCGGATGAAACAGGGGAAACTGCTTTGCAATCTCCTTGTTGAAAGTCCGGAACACCATTTCCGTTTCAATCTTATAATTGTTTGCCTTGATGGAGCTGACAAGCGCATTCTTGAATGCATTCTTAACTGTAACATCAAAGTAAATGGAGATATCGATTGAATCCTTTGCCACAAGACTATTCAGTATCATCGGGTTGATCATGCCGAACCCGGAGAGTGTTTTGGCCACCATGATCCTGACATTGGCCCGGATTGCTTTGGTGGTTCCTTCGGGAACGACAATCGCGATCAGGTAGTCACCTTTGGCAACAGCAGCTTTTGCAGTCGCTTCAGTCACCGGCACTTTATTGAGGCTGTCGATGACTTCAAACGACCCGGAATTGCGAAGTCCTTTTTCAATGTTGTATCCCAGGCTGTCTTTGTCGTTATTGACAAACAGGATCTGAACCGTAGGGTCCTTGCTGAGTGAGTTCCATGCGAATTCCTGCATGAGGGAAGAGATGATGATCAATGCCATGGGCATGATGAAGAGCATAGCCAGGCCGGCTTTATCGCGCAGCAAGATCAGGCATTCTTTACGGATGGCAGAAAGGTGCTTGTACATGTTAATCCCTTAAATCCTTTCCGGTGAGATGAATGAAGACATGTTCGAGATTCTTGAATTCAGGGTTGGCAGCAAGTAACTCTGCAGGTTTCCCGATGGAGATGATCTTTCCCTGGTCCATGATCGCAACGCGTGAACACAGGTTTTCTGCCTCCTCCATATAATGGGATGTATAGATGATCGTGGTCCCGGCTTTATTCAGGTCCTTAAGATAGTTGAGGATCATGATGCGTGACTGGACATCAATTCCAACAGTAGGTTCATCGAGGAAGATGATCTTCGGATAATGCAGCAATCCGGCGATCAGGTTAACCCTGCGTTTCATGCCACCGGAATATTTTCCGACCTGCCGCCTGGCGAATTTCTCAAGGCCAAAAACCTGGAGAAACCCATCAATCCGGTCATGCAGCTCTTTTCCCCGGATCCCGTACATATTCCCGTAAAAGGTAAGATTCTCCCTGGCTGAAAGGGTAGGGTAGAGTGCAAGATCCTGCGGAACCACCCCGATGATCTGCTTGATCTGCTCAGGGTTTGACCTGATATCCATTCCGTCAATAAAAATGTCACCTTCGGTAGGAGGGAAAAGTCCGCAAAGAATAGAAATAGTTGTGGTTTTGCCTGCACCATTAGGCCCCAGGAGTCCAAATATCTCCCCGGGAAAGATATCCAGCGAGATGGATGAAACTGCAGGCTCGCTTGAACCTTTATAGGTTTTTGATAACTTCTTTATCTCGATGATAGGAAGATCAGCCATGCTTAAATAATGATTTTATCCAGTTTCCGGTATACTTTTTCTTCGTCATTGGCGATCTCTCTCAGCATGTTTGAGAGCATACCATAATCTTCTTCCGGTTTGGAGCGGTCTTTACAGTTCCTTGCCCCGAGATACGTGAATTCCCTCCATTTGTTGGCAGTTTTACCCATCATGTCTGAAGCTTCAAGAAGCCCGTCGTTACTTAGCATGACACCGGCTTCCTGCAGGAACGACCCGAAGATGTAACGATAGCCGGCCCCACCGGTTCCGAATTCTTCCGCCATACGGAGGATCTGCCCGAGGTAAAATGATGCTTTATCATTTCCAAGCTTCTTTTGCCATTTCTTCACATCCCCGGCCAGCCATCGGATTCCTTTGACCCCAACCAGCGGGAAAGGGATCTTGATCATGTCGTAAACAGTCCGCTTGATGCCTTTCCTTATTGCCGTCTTAAAATCGGGGTCCGGGGCGATGCTGTTGATCCAGTACATCTTACCCTTCGGGGCGAAAGCGCCTTTGGCGTAGCGAACCTGCATTAGGTCCTCATAGCTGATGATCTGCGGCGTTTCCATCACCGTATCACTCACATGGTAGTTATTTCCTTCTTTCCCAAAGACCACCAGGTTATGCATATTGTAGTGCATCCTGTATTCGGGTGGGAAAAAAGTAAGTTTGAAGACACCAACCTGCAGCCCGGTAGGAATGCCTTTCATGATGTTCTCATCAAGGGCTTTCATCGCTTCCTTCGGATCTTTGATACTCTTCCTAACTGTAGCATCAACACCCAGGTATTCCGTGCATCTCCGGAAAACCATGTTGGGAAAATTCCGGAAGGTGATCATCGGCGCAAACTGCAATTTCAGGAATGGAAGGTAACTGAAGAACAGCCCGTTTCCGATTCCGAATGCCATGGGTTCTGATATCTCAAGACCATTAAACGCAAAGAGGTTTGAAGTAGCCCCGCTTTCGCAATGTCCTGCCTGGCGGTGATTATATTTTATGATATTGGTTTCTTTACTCATCATGTCCGGTATGATCATTCAACTTTTTTGAGCTGGTCAATGGTGATATTGAAAGCTGTCGCATATTTTTCAAGGGTCTTTTCATTCAGTCGCTGAAAAACGCGGGGCTTAAAATGACGTTTGACACGCCATATCGAAATACCAGCCATCATTGATAAATTGAGCGGATCCAGGAGATTCTTCTCCATGTAATAAACTACAGGACTTGCTTCACCAGCCAGGACCTTCTTCCTTGCAGCTTCTATTCTCTCCTTAAAGAGATCCCATGCCTGCTGGAGAATCACTCCATCGGATTCCGGGTGAAAACCAACCTTCCTGTCGTAATTGCCTCCATCCTGGTAGTAGTAAAACAATTCTTTTGATTGCCCGAAGTCCTGGTTCTTAAATCCGGGATTTTGGTTTTTCTCCATAGTGCAGTTTTTAATCCTGAAAGATGCAATCTTAATTAATCTGCGAATGTAGGAAATTTATGTAAATATCACCCTGTGATTCAGCGCAGGATCATCCCGGAAATTGTTAAAAAATCACAAATCCTGAATGACATATATCATTGCAGCAATCGACAATATAATAACAAAAGAGGCCCGGGAATTACCGGGCCTCTTTCAAACATTCAGGATAAATGCATCAATCAATGACAGATTAAAGGAGAACAATCTTTTTCCTGATCACGGTTCCGTCTGGTTTTTCAACTGATAAGATATAAACCCCTTTTGAAAGTGATCCGATATCTATCGAAGAGCCGGTGAAATCAGGGATTGATCTTACGACTTCACCGTTACTGGTTGTAATGGTAACGGATGAATGATTCGCGTTCAGCAGAAAAATCATGCCTTTTGTTGGGTTTGGATAGGCAACAACATTCTTCACAGCCGGGTCATTGATACCAACTCCGCCAACAGTGAAATTGACAGAATAGAGGTTATGTGTCTTCCGGTCCTGTGCAAAAACATCAATGGTAGTCGTCCCCGGAAGTTGATTTGCCGGGATGATGATCACCACTGCATTCGTGTCAATCGGGGTTGCGGTAATCTCAGGAACAACAACTGTACCTGTAGGAAGCGTGACATTATAATCGAAGGTATCGGATGAGAATCCCGGGACCAGCGTTCCGTCCTGCTTGAGTGTAGCAAGTCTTGCTTCAGTTGCAAGGACTGCGGCTTCCTGGGAATATGCCGACTGGTAAACCATTTTCAGTGTCTGGTCCTGGACAAAAATACCGACGATGAGATCAGTCCATACTTCAACATGGGTGCCGGTAAGGTCAACTGACAACGTTGTTGTATATGGAACACGGTCAACAAGATTCAGTGCTGTGCCGGATGCGTCAGGCATCATCTTCATCATGACGTGTTCAAAGCTAGTCTCCCCGTTGGTTCCGGTATTGTTGTGCGTTACTTTTTCCATCACAACAATATACAGGTTGCAATTTGTGAAATTGGCATATGGAAGAACGGTTGCAGTAACATCGATTACATGGCCGGTGAGGGTATGTGTTGCCACCAGGTCCATCATCCCGATCTGTGTCTGTGCATTGGCATAAGCACTATTTACATCGGCTATGTCTGTTGCAACTTCACCACCGTTGCAATAAAGATCAGGAACTGCCCCGACGCCATAAAAGTCTCTTCTCACACCGCCTTCAAGAGTATAATAAGGATCACCAGGTGAAGGCCAGTTCATCTGGTATTTAATGAGAGTGATGTCATTGTCATGCGTGTTGCACCATGGGCCGAAACTTGCATTGAACTGTGCACAGGGGCTGCAGGTTGAACTTGTAAACTCTTCAAACAGGGGTTTCTTGGGTACTGTAAGACAAACCCGGGTAATGGGCTTGCTTAGTGTGTCATTGCCATGGAAGTCATCAATGTCGCCATTGATCTTACTGATCCAGACTTTGAGGCCATGCTGGCCGATAGCTGCAGCAAGGAGATCATCACAGGTAAAATCAAACATGCTTTGTGTAGCGACATTCAAACCAGTAACCGAGGATGTATGAATTGCACCACCATCCATCTGCCAGTTGACTTCAGCAGCATTGATTGTGGTGGTACCGGCATTAAGGATCGTGCCTTTTACCTGCATGGGAACATCAAAATAAGAAGGGGTGGCAGTCAGAGAGATCAATGCACCATCGAGGTTTAAAGGATTGTAGAGTAAAAAGTTATCCACATACACGTAATTGAGGTTGTACATGTTCCCGTTCAGGTAAACGCAGACCTGGAAATCCGCCTTTCCGACATCGGTATTTGTAATATCGATATCCTTTTGCGTGGCAGTGACAGTTGAGGTTGGGGTTGATTCCCAGACTGTAGTCCAGGTTCCGGAATTGGAGCGTGTAGCAATACCGATTTTTGGAGCCGGGCTTGCATAAAAGTCATAATAATACTTGAATGAAAATTTGACAGTGGTCAGTCCGGTCAGATCCACCATTGGAGATATAAACCGGGTTGTGGTTGTCTGCTGGAGGTAGGTGAACTTACCTTCGGGTGAGGCACCGCCGGCATTACTGCTGGTACCGATCGACCATTGTGCAGGAAGCCCGTCAATTGTCCAACCTGTTGGTGGCATTACACCGGCATCAAAGGATTCCCAGAAATAGGTCTGGCTGAAAAGGGCAGGGGCAAGTGCGATGAACAATGTAAAAAGTAAAAGTTTTGCTTTCATAAGGAAGTTTTTTAGAATCTTCCAAAAATACCAAAATGTTTGATATCCTTATCAAAACAAGACTAATATTTTCTCCGGAAAATCCGTGAAGAAAAAAAGAGTGTCAGGAAAATATAATCCGGTAAAGGACTATCTGATTTTCGATAATTTTTTGAAGATGATCTCCTCTTTTTTAGCACAATCCAGGAGGATGTCTGCAAGGAAATCATACGATTCTTCAGGCTTGGCCCTCTTCTTGCAATTTCTTGATCCAAGGTAGGAGAAGTCACGCCAGCGATTTGCGTTTTCACCCATTTCAAGGGATATCTCTTTCAGCCATGGTTGATTTATTATGTCCGCGGCTTCATTCAGGAAGGCTCCGTAAATAAAACGGAATCCTGCACCTGCCGTACCAATCTCCTCTTCCATGCGGAGAACCTGCCCAAGATAATAGGAGGCTTTCTGATCTCCGTATTTCTGTTGCCATTTTCTCATTTGTCTTGAAAGATAACGGATCCCATTTACGCCGACGAGGGGAAAAGGAATTCCGACCATGTTGTAAGATGTCTTCCTTATCCCGGCAATAATCGCAGGTTTCAGGTCAATCTCTTTTGGAACAGACAGAGGGTAATACATGCGGCCCTGAGGTGCAAACGGACCTTTAGCAAAACGGACCCGAACGAGATCTTCATAGGTTATCCTGGCCGGTTTCTCAATGACGGTATCGCTGATCAGGTAATGGCCGTTTTCATGACCATACACCACCATGTTATGCATGTTGTAATGCATCCGGTATTCGGGAGGGAAGAAGGGAAGATGAAACGTGCCGACCTGGAGACCAACAGGAAACCCGCTGTCGAGGGCATTATCAAGGGCATCCATCGACGACTTTTCATTCTTGAACCGTTGAATTTTCGAAACTACACCAAGCTTTTTGGAAGCCCTGTCATATACCTGTCCCGGCCATACCCGGAATGAGGTCATGGGAGCATGCTGCATTTTCAAAAAAGGAAGATAACTGAAAAACAAACCGGCACCGATACCGAAAACAACCGGTTCGGAGATCTGGTGTCCGTGATAATTTAACAGGTTTGACGTAACACCGCTCTCGCAATGTCCTGCCTGGCGGTGATCAAACTCAAGCTTACTCATTCGTTCTTATTATTTTTAATTTGTTAATTTCTGCTTCTGAAATCCTTCTACTTTTTTTCCTTCAGGAAATCCGGCTCTTTCAGTTGGCTGACCGGGACATCCAGGGCAGAAGCATATTTTTCAAGTATATCCTGCGACAGCTTGTTGAAATGCTTTGGATTGAGATGCCTTTTAACCCTCCATTTCCTGAAGCCCGAATAGCCGGCAAGCATGGGAACTTCCATCTGGTTTTTTTCCATGAAATAAACGAGCGGGCTTTTCTCTCCGCGGATGACCTGTTGTTTTATTTCTTCCAGCCGGTCTTCAAGCACATCCCAGCCCTGTTTTATGATGACCTGGTTAGCCTGGTACTGATAATCCACCTTTCGTGTATAGCAGTTTTTATCTTTATCAAATGAATAAAAAAGCTCCCTGTTATTCTTGTATACCAGGTCTTCTTCCATGCTGGTATCTTTATCCTTTGTTGTCGATGGTTCCATTTCTTAGGATTTAAGAATAAAAATTTTCAGTTCACATTCAGCAATGAGCCTGTCATCCAAAAATGTCCTGCCCATCACCACGGTGGCATCAAAAACTTCATGTTCAACCGTCACTTCAGTTACAATCTCTGATCCTGCAGGAGGATAATCATAGATGTTCAGGTTCCTGATCCCGCCGATAAACCCGACAGCAGGTTCCTTATGTTCTGCCTGAGACAGATACCCTGCTCCGGCAGCTGCAGTCTGAGCCATATTTTCAATCAATCCCGGCTCCCTGAAAAAACCGGCTTCACAAAACAGGTTATCTTCCCTGATCAGGAATGAGGTCGTGGTTTTTTTATCTGCAACTGAATGCAGCTTTCCGATCATAACCATCGGTGGCTTCTGCGGGATAAACCGGGTGATATCTTTTTCTGCTGCTATTATTTCTTCAGGTGATGCCATAATGATCCTTTTCTGTTTCTTGAACGCATTCTCTCCATCACCCTGGTGACATCCTCATCAGGATAAACCCATCGTTTTCCAGTCTGTTCCGAACGGGCTTTCAGCGTGGTATAGTCAATTTCCGGGGCAATGTAATAAACCGGTTCGAGCAGGTCATCTTCAGGATCGATCACGCCTTCCGCCAATGCTATCTTCGCCAGCCTCGTTCCCGGGTAGATGCGCATCCCGATAAAAGGAAAGAACACCGTATCAAAGAATCGTTTTGAATTTTCAAATCCTTCGTTCACCGTATCTTCCGTCTCACCATATCCTCCGGTAATCAGGAAATGCGCAAAATAAATATCAACTTTATTGCAAAGTGCCGAAACTTCTACGACCTGCTCAACATCGAAATGTTTTCCATAACTCCTGAGCACTGTATCCGACAAGGATTCTGTTCCGAATTCAATGTGAGTCAACCCGGCTCTTTTTAACAACTTCAACAGGTCTTCATCCAGGTTATGCGGAGAAAAATACGCACCCCACCGCATCTTCAGTCCCGACCTGATCATCTTTTCAGCCAGGATCCTGTTGAATTCATTATCAATGTTGAATACTGAATCCGTGAAAAAAACATAATCAATCTTCTGCTTGTAGTAAAGATCTGAAAGCGTCCGGATGATCCTGTCCGGGTCAAGTGTCCTCACTTTGCTTCCTTCGATCAACGGGTATGTACAATAAATGCAATTATAGGGACACCCCCGTTTGGTCTGGACATTCATCATGCCGCTCTTCGACCAGTAATACGGGATCAGCGATTCATCAAAGGTGAGATCGGGGCAATGGATGAAATTTGTCCTTGGATTCATCCTGACTTTTCCTTCCGCCCTGAAGACCAGTCCTTCAATGGCGCTGTAATCCCGGTTATTTTCAAGACTTATGATCAGCCGGTACAGGCTTTCTTCCCCTTCCCCGAAAATTCCGAATTCGGGTTCATACAGGTCAAATAGCAATTCAGGGTAAATTGAAAACCCGGAACCACCGATGATCAGCCTTGTTTCAGCGAATTCCTTCACCTGGTCAATGATGGTTTTGTAGCCAAGGATAAAGGATTCTTTGCTGTAAAAATTAACATCATCAACGTTTCTCAGGGAAATGCCCGTATAATCAGGCTTAAACTCCCGTAGCAACTGAACAAACTCCTGGCTCTTCTGAAGATTAAAATCAAAGATCCTGATATCCGAATCAGGAAGTCGCGTTTTCAGGTAGGAGAATAAATAGGAAAGCCCGATCGGGTAAACCGGGTAGGGGACGGCAAACCTGTTTGCTGAAACCAGAAGGATCTTTCTCTTATTCATTTTTAATCTGGCAATAATTCTGTACGCTCCCTGATTTGACTATTTATAAACTTTAGGTTATGATCTAAGAAAAAGGATTAAGGATTTATGATTTATGATCATTGTTTTCTATTCCTGCTTTCAATTTCCTTCTAAAATCTAAGATCGTTAATCCTTGTTCGATATTCAAAACTTCCTTCAAAAATCTAAGATCGTTAATCCTTGTTCGATATTCATCTCAGATACCACTAGTTTACCTGGTTCTCCGGCATTTTCCAGAAGTCATAATAATTATACCATTGCAGCGGGAATCGTTTTACTGTCTTCTCGAGAGCGGATACATATACCTGCACCGTCTCCCTCAAAATTTCATTTCTCTTTGCCAGGTTGCGGCTGAATTCCACGCCCCGGAGCGGAGTTGCAAAAAAATGGTAATGTGTATTTGTTTCTTTCACTGCAAAGACAAAGGAAACCGGGACCCCGAACCGCGCAGCCAGGTTTACCGGCCCGACCGGGAAAGGAGCGGGTTTGCCCAGGAAGTCAAGTACCACAAGCTTGTTGCCTTCCAGGTAGCGGTCGCCGTGCATGGCGATGATCTCTTTCCGGTCGAGTGCATCGCGGATCTCCTGAAGGTGGGAATAATCTTCACGGATCACGATAAAGTTGACACGGCGGTTGGTGAGTACCTCCGAAAGGTAGCCTTTGATCTGCTGATGCTCAGCGTCAAAAAGAATGATGTTGATATTCTTTTCAAGCCGGTTGAGCAGCTGACCCGCGATTTCCCAGTTCCCGATATGACCGCTGATCAGCAATCCTCCATTTTCCATCTGCCGCAGGTATTCTTCTCCTTCGAAATCAAACGTGAAATTACTCTGGAACCCGGCCAGCATCGCAATCTTATCAATCAGGACCTGTCCGAAATTATAATAATTCCGGTAGACAGATGAGAGTGATTTCAGGAAGCTGAATTTCATGGTCTCATGAAAAAAGCTGAAGATTGAACGGAATGCCTTGCGGGAAGCGAAGATGTAATAGGTAACCACGAAATAAAGAAGGAAATAGGCAAACGACAAACCAAGGTACTTCAGGGTCCAGACAAAAATTCTATAACCCAGTACGCCGCCTCTTGTTTTTCCTTGCCATGACTGCATCAACGGTTAGTTTGGATAAATTCTTTTGTGGATGTAATCGTAGAAGTCCTGCAACGTCTTTACATCCGTCATCTCCTCGGCCTTCATCTTGAACCCGAAATTGTTTTCGATGATCACGAACAGGTCTACAAAATCAAGACTGTCAATTCCAAGATCTTTCTTCAGCTCAGCATCAGGTAACAGCTGGCTTTCGTCGATCTCAATTTCCTCAATGAGTAGCTGATTGATCTTCTTGATTATCTCCTCTTTTTGCATCATGGAATCCATTTTGGAGATGCAAAAGTAGGAATTTTTTTTCACATCTTCCCGTCAAATTTTCGGACGATCAGGGAGGAGTTGGTTCCTCCGAATCCAAAGGAGTTGGATAGAAATGTATTCACTTCACAGGACTTCGTGCTGCGGATAAGGTTCAGCTTAGCGGAGATCTCATCCGGGTTTTCAAGGTTGATGGTCGGGGCAACAAACGAGTTGTTCATCATCAGGGTTGAATAGATCACTTCGCTTGCACCGCCCATCCACATCTCGTGCCCGGTCATCGATTTGGTGCTGCTGACCATCGGTTTTGATTCGCCGAAAACCTGCATGATCGCCATGGCTTCATTGCTGTCGCCTGCCGGGGTTGAAGTAGCATGGGCATTGATATAACCGATCTCCGAAGGCTGCATACCGGCGCCTTTCAGTGCCATAGCCATGGCCCGTGCAGGTCCATCAACATTGGGAAGCGAGATGTGCTCGCCATTGGATGAAAAGCCATAACCCACCAGTTCGCCATAAATTGTTGCTCCCCGTTTCCTTGCCGACTCAAGGCTTTCAAGAATGACAGTTGCAGCTCCCCCGCTGGGAACAAGTCCGTCGCGGTCACGGTCGAATGGCCGGGATGCTTTTGCAGGATCCGATTCCCGGGTTGAAAAGGCATTCAGGGCGTCGAAACTCGCGGTTGATTCCGGGTTTATCTCCTGTGCACCGCCGCATATTATCACATCCTGCAATCCCTGGCTGATCATCAGGTAACCGATTCCCAGCGCATGTGAACCGCTTGCACAGGCGCCGCTGACGGTAAAGTTGACGCCTTTGAGCTTAAAGATCACCGACAGGTTCATGGAAACCGTTGAATTCATCGATTGAAAAATATACCCGGACCCGATCATCATCGTATCTTTTTTCTGCCGCAGGATATCGACAGATTCAACAACGGGAACCGCCGAGCTGTCATTCCCGTAAAGGATTCCGACATTATTTTTTTCCATGAAACCCTCATCCATGAATGCGTGCTTCAGCGCTTCTATGGTAGCTATATAAGCATATTCACCCTGCTCGGGGAGACCAATCCGCATTCGGCGATCCAGGATCCCTTTGAGAACCGGGCGATTGACCATGCCGGTCAAACCCGAACGGAATCCCATGGCTTTCCTGGATGGATCGAAGATGATACCCGACCGGCCATGAATCAATGCATCCTGAACCTCGGAAAGATTCTTACCAAGTACAGAATAGATTCCCATGCCGGTTATTACAACACGATTCAAAAGGTCGGATATTTAATTATTTTTTGCATTAATCCCCTGCAATTTCCTGAATATTCTGGCACTTACTCAAATTGATACAAAATTCTGTATTCTGTATTCTAATCCCGTCGCTTACTGATGAGTACTTAAAGAACTATGTATAAAGCCCCCCATTCACATTGATCACTGCTCCGGTAACATACGAAGCCTGGTCTGATGCCAGAAACCCGACAACTCCTGCAACTTCTTCAGGAGTGCCAAAACGGTTCATCGGGATCATGGCCTTAAGCTGTGTCTCATCCAGATCCTTTGTCATATCCGAACGGATAAACCCTGGTGCCACGGCATTCACTGTGATGTTCTTCTTGGCCACTTCCTGGGCGAGCGCTTTGGTGGCACCAATGATCCCGGCTTTGGCAGCTGAATAGTTGGCCTGGCCCGGCAATCCTTTCAATCCTGACAATGATACCACATTGATGATTCTTCCGGATTTCCCCAGGATCATATCCTTAATGAGGAATCGTGTGATGAAGAAAAATCCGTTCAGGTTGGTATTGATCACATCATTCCATTCCTCATTCTTCATCCACATCACGAGCGCATCCATTCGAATACCGGCATTGTTGACCAGTGTATGGATATATTTGCCCTCATTCCTGCTCATCCAGCCTGATAACGCCTGTTCTACCTGGTTCTGGTCTGCAACATCAAACTGTATCAGCTCGCCATCGGCACCGGCTTCCCGTATCATGAGCAGGGTCTTCTCAGCTTCTTCAGCATTCTTATTGTAGTTGATGAGGACAAAATATCCCATCCCGGCAAGTTTCAGGCAAATTGCCCTGCCGATACCTCTTGAACCTCCTGTAACGAGTGCGGTTTTCATGCTCAGTCTTTGCTGTTTTCCCTGGTAGGAGGGAAGGAAATTATTTCATTAATGATATATGGAGCTTATGCTCCGTGAAATACCTGATGATGTTTTGTATGTCTTTGTATTTTACACTGTCTTCCTTGAACTTTGGAACAATCGTCCGGAGATCTTCGTATTGCTTTTTAGAATAAGTGGACAAACGCTGCTGAAATCCAAGGTAATCGATCGCCTGCAGGATGGTCATCATCTCGATGGCCAGCACCTGGTACGAATTATCAAGGATCCGCTGGGTGATCAGTGCGGCATTGGTTCCCATGCTTACGATGTCCTGGTTGTCGTTGTTGTTGGTGATGCTATGGATATAGGCCGGGAAACACAGCGTCTGGTTTTCAGCAACGGTTGATACAGCAGTAAACTGTACGCCCTGCATACCAAGATTCAATCCCAGTTTTCCAAGGTTCACAAAAGGAGGGAGGATCCCGTTCAGCTTGTCATTCAGCAGGTAATTCAACTGGCGTTCGGCAAGCATCGAGAGTTTGGTCATCGCGATCTTCAGCTTGTCCATTTCAAGGGCAACATAATCCCCGTGAAAGTTACCGCCATGCAATACGTTTTTGGTTTCAACATCGATGACCGGGTTGTCATTGGTGGAGTTCAGCTCATTGATGATAACCTTTTCCGCATAAAGAATGGTGTCGAGCACGGGGCCCAGCACCTGGGGAACACAGCGGAGCGAGTAATATTCCTGGACCTTGTTTTTAAAGACTTCAACCTGCTCTGTTTTCCCGTTGTACAGGTGATCTGCACGGCGCCTTACAAGGTTGCTGTCTTCGAGGATCGTACGGATCATGAGGGCAACCTGCTGCTGGCCATAATGGAGCTTTTTCCGGTTCAGTTCTTCCGAGAAATGATCATCATACGATTCAACAATCTCAATGATCATGGAAGAAGCAAGAACAGACCAATCCATGAGGTTCTTTGCATGAACAAGGTTGGTGATCCCAATGCCGGTCATGGCGGATGTGCCGTTGATCAGGCTCAGTCCTTCACGGACGTGCATCGAAATTGGCTTCAGTCCCAGTTTTGCAAATACTTCGACGGTTGGAAGCCATGCTCCTTCATACCGAACTTCCCCTTCGCCGATAAGGATCAGGGCGAGATGTGCAAGCTGGACCAGGTCGCCGCTTGCGCCGACTCCGCCATGCTCGGGGATGTAAGGAAAGATGTTGCGATTAATCAGTTCTGTTAGCAGGTCCACCACTTCGATGTGGATCCCTGAATTGCCCTGCATCAGGTTGTTGAGCCGAGCCAGCATTGTGGCTTTGACATTCATGTCGGAGAGCGGTTCTCCAACACCGCTGCAATGACTCCTGATCAGGTTGGTCTGCAGAAAATGCTCGTCCTCGGTACTGATCTTATACTGGGCCATGGGACCAAGGCCGGTATTGATACCGTATATGACCTTTCCCTTGGCAAATTCTTTAAGGAATTCAAAACTTTCAACGACTTTCTGCCTGGATTCGCTGCTGAGACTTATCTTCTCTCCTTCATACAGAACCTTATAAAAATCTTCCAGGGTCAGAAACCTATTCCCTACACTTATCATCTTATATGCACGTTAATCAACAAAACCGGGTAACCTGATCGAATAGTAATTTTTAAATAGCCTGCAAAAGTACGTATTTATTTTTTATCACGGAATTTTGACGGGTTGTGAAGGATGGATTTGTGTTTTGTGAAAAAAAATTTACCTTTGCACCCTGAAATGGCCTCGTAGCTCAACTGAATAGAGCATCTGACTACGGATCAGAAGGTTGGGGGTTTGACTCCCTCCGGGGTCACAGGATATAAGGAGACCGCCCTTTGGGGATGGTCTCTTTTTGTTTAATGAACGATGCCGAATCTTACGGACCCTTTATTATATCTGAGCAGATAAATTCCTGTGGGTAAAAAACCCATGTCAACATATCCATGATTCGTTTTGCCCTGGTGTAGTAATTGTCCCATGACGTTATAAATCTCAAAATTTTCTGTCTTGACATAAAACCTTCCGTCACTTGGGTTAGGATAAACTGTAAGACGATCTGATTTGTGATCAGTGATAGATTCTGTATTATTATTTCCCCGGTACAGAAAAATGATCCAGCTTGCAGCCTCTGGTACGAATAAGCCTTCGGCTCTTGGATAACCATAGAGGCCAACACGATATTCCCTGGTCGTAAGATCATGGACTATCTGTAAAGAGTCAATAGCCTTCCATGCGCTGTCACCGCGCAATTTATAATTGTCCCAGCCATAATAGCCGGCAATGGTTGTGTTGTACCACTCCGCATTTGCCGGGAGTTGGATGTGGGAATTTGTCAAAGGAAATAGATCTGCCGGGCGGAAATTGGTTGGATATTCTATTTGACCTGTTCCCATCCAAGTCACGCCACCCCGAAACAGGGATGAGTTGTCATACTTGTAATTGAAGTAAACGTGAGCATAATCCCAGTAGTTGTCAAAGTAATAGCGGATCGGTAGACTGTCCTTATCACAGCCATCGTCACACTTCTTGTAGTTAGTCAGGCTTACAGAATTTAGTTTATAGGTTATAAAATCAACATCGAAAATAGCAAGGTTCATGCTGTCAACCCTAATAGAATCAGCGGCAATCAGATGTTTTGGATTGATATGAGGATAATTGTTTAGAATTTTGCCGGGAATAAAGTCGTGTGATTGAGCGGCTGAAAAGCCTGCAATAGCCATCAGGATGAAGGTTAAGAAACGTTTTTTCATGAGCCTTTTAAGTTGTTATATGCAAATATACAACCAACTATAAGAAAAGCAACGGGAAGGTCAAAGGCGGTAAGGACCTATCCAAATTGGTCTAAACCGTTTACTGTGGTATATTGGCAATATCTCTTATATTTAACACCTTAGATATCCAATCGGGCTCACAGGAAAATAAGCAGCTTGCTTGTATTTATGTGAGTGGCTGTTTTATTTATTCCTTATGCAGTTTAGATACTGTTTAAAATTCCAGAACTGAATACACCTTTAACCACAAAGGACAAAGCCTGCATGCCAGCACGTAGGGAAACACAATGTACACTATGATAATCTTTGTGACCTTTGTGTAAATCATTGTGAACATTGTGGTTAAAATAACCTGGTAATTGATGACGAATCTTTTTGCTTAAGAATTGTATATTGTTAAACTGACACTTAGTTTAATGATTCAGGTTTTGACTGCTTACATTCCTTGTCTGACTTACGGTTGAGGGCATATCAGGCTGCGTTAGTTTTATATCGCTTGATAGAACTGAATATTTCCCTTTTTTCTGATAACGCTTCTTCTAAATCAAAATCATCCTGAAGTCCCAGCCAGAACTTTGCTGAATTCCCGAAATAAGTACTTAGCCTCAGCGCAGTATCAGCAGTGATTCTCCTTCTTCCTTTGATGATCTCACTGATCCTTGTCTGGGGAATTTTAATATCGTTTGATAACCGATAAGCAGAGATATTCATTGGAATCAGAAATTCTTCCATTAAAACCTCTCCCGGATGTATGTTTTGCAAGTTCTCCATGTTTCAATTATTTATGATAATCTATTATTTTAACATCAAATGAATTTCCATTGTGCCATTTAAATTTGATCCGCCATTGATCGTTAATCCGGATGCTATGATAATCCTTAAGGTTTCCGGTTAGTTTCTCAAGCCTGTTTGAAGGGGGTATTTTTAAATCAATTATTGACCCCGAATTGTTCAACATTCTGAGTTTTCTCCTCCCAACATGCTGAATTTCATTTGGAAGTTTTGCTGACCTGATTCCGTTCCAGATTCTTTCAGTTTCTTTTGATCCAAAAGATTTTATCATCCTGCCGCATTACGATACTAACGCCAAAGATAAGTATAGTTTTTCGGAAAACCAAATTTGTTTAATGAATGCAGCCCGGCTCTCCTGCGACTGAAACCTCCTGAAGAATTCTTACCGATTTTTATCCGGGTCAAATTATTCCGACAAAGTTGAGTTGTAATCGTAGCCCAGGCTTCGGCTATTTCACGTTTGGAAAGTTTGGGTTGTGTGTTCTGCATTGAGCAAAGAAAAGCACAATGCTGACAATGTTAGAGGAGACTTATTACAGACAACTTTCACTGGTTTTCTTTGTCTTACTTATTGATACTGAACAAAATTCAACAACCAATATGCTGATTTGTTGACGCTGTCCGATTTGCATTGATTAATATTAATTACTTTTGATAGATTAATCGCCGGTTTACAATGAAAACCAGGGTAATTATCATTTTTTTTCTGATTCCTTTAAGAAACCATGATTTGTAAAATGTGAATGAGAATTAAAGTTATCACCGGCCTGATTTTATTGTTACCGTTCTTTGGGTTTTCTCAGGGCGAATGGAACAATTGGTATTTTGGATTTTTTGCTGGTTTGGACTTTAATTCAGGGAATCCGGTTGCGCTTACCAACAGCACAATGTTGGCAGGAAATCGGGTCAATATGACCGTTTCAGATTCAATTGGGAATTTGTTATTCTATGGGAATTATTCACAAGTCTGGAACAAGAATAATGTTGTTATGCCGAATGGTTCTGGTCTTTTAGGTGGTATGGATGCTTCACAACCGGTTCTTGCTGTTCCGAAATTGGATGAGGATAGTGTTTATTATATTTTTACAATTGGAGATGGACTTTCCGGAAATCCACCTTACGGAATGTACTATTCCATCCTGGATTTACGACTCGATGGAGGACTCGGAGATATTGTTCCTTCTATGAAGAATATCCCTATCCCTTTAGCGAATGATGCTTATGTATATTTGACAGCAACCAGACATAGAAACAACAGAGATATTTGGGTAGTGGTAGTCAAAAATGGCATCAAGGATTATTATGCATCTTTCCTAATAACTCCATCCGGGATAAATTTGACTCCTGTATTGAGCGAGACGAAGAATCTTCATAATAGTACAAATAACGGTGATATTAGGATATCTCCCGATGGCAGTAAACTTGTCAGGTGTGATACTCTCGCGGAGATGTGTAATTTTAACGATAATACAGGAGTTGTATCAACTTTATTCACATTCAAATCCTACTTTGCGACGCCAATTTTTTGTAGACCATATGGAGCGGAATTCTCTTCAAATAACAAGTACTTGTACATTGCTGAAAATGTCATAACATTTCCGGATTCAGTTAGAGGTCCCTTATTTCAGTATGATGCCAGCATTTCAGATTCTGTTTTATTTCGTCAAAGTGAATACCATGTTGGTGATTCATCAAGATATAACCTGCAAATAGGCCCCGATGGAAAAATTTATGTATCACCCTATGAACCTCCGCCAAATTCAAAAAACTATAATCTCCATGTTATTAATAATCCATCCATACATGGAGCTGGTTGCAATTATCAGTATAATGCAGTCAATCTTGCGGGTAAAAGGTCGTTTGGCGCTTTACCTCAATTTTTCCAGCGTTATAAAGCCTACCTTCATTCTATGGGTAATTGTCAGAATGATTCAATTCATTTTTCAGGTGATATCTGGCCTCCGGCAGATTCCATCCGGTGGAACTTTGGCGATCCAGCATCAGGGATAGCAAATATTTCAACACTGGCAAACTCATCTCATAATTATTCAACACCAGGCACATATACTGTTGAACTCTATGTCCGGCATAATGATAACCGTACAGACACATCGTGGAGGACGATTACCATACTTTCAACTCCTCAACCTATGCTGGGAGCCGACAGGACGATTTGCCTTGGAACGAATGTAACCTTTGATGCAGGCGCTTGTTCCGGCTGTACCTATTTATGGAAAGATGTTAATTCAGGAGTTACCGTTGGCACAAATCAAACGCTGACCACAGGACTGGCGGGTAAATACTGCGTTACAGTTACAAATCCGGGGGATTGCGTGGGCACCGATACTGTGCAGCTTGTCACTACCGCGGTTCCTCAGGTTGGCAATAACCCGCTATCAAAAACCATCTGTTCGGCAGAGCCAACGGGAATAATTCTTTTACCATCAGTTCCAAATACTGTATTTCACTGGACGGCAACCCTCACATCGGGCAGTGTTACCGGCTTTTCTGCCGATTCAGGAGTCGTGATCAACCAGACGCTCGTTAACCCGATGTCAACAGCGGGAGTTGTCACATACCATATCACTCCTGAAATCGGAAGTTGTTCAGGAATCGTGGTTGATTTTCCTGTAACGGTCAATCCCGGAGATTCTGTAAAGGTCTCTATTGCAACTACTGCAACCACCGCCTGTGCCGGCACCAACCTGACCTTTACCGCCACACCTTATAACCCCGGTTCAAATCCAGTTTACTTGTGGAAAGTTAACAATGTTACCCGGGGTTCCAATTCGCCGGTATTAACTTACATGCCAGGCAACGGAGATCAGGTTAAATGCATTCTTACTTCTTCAAATACCATTTGCACTTCAAACAATCCGGCCACATCCAATGGTATTACAATAAATGTAAATCCAAACCTTGCAGTAAGTGTTTCCGTTTCTTCTTCGGCCAATCCGGTGTGTTCAGGATCGTTGGTTACATTTTCTGCAACGCCTACCAATGGCGGCACTTCTGCACAATACCAATGGAAAGTAAACGATTTACCGGTCGGGACAAATTCTCCCAATTATACATTTACACCGTTAAGTGGAGATGTCGTGACCTGCACACTGACATCCAACATTGCCTGTCCGCAAGCAAATCCGGCCACTTCAAATCCGGTAACCATGACCGTCAATCCCAACTCACCTGTTTCCCTGACTATTGCTGCTTCAAATAATCCGGTCTGTGCCGGTATTCCTGTTACATACTCTGCAACGCCCACAAATGGAGGATCATTGCCAGCATTCCAATGGAAAGTAAATGGACTGCCGGCCGGGACAAATTCTCCCAATTATACATTTACACCGTTAAGTGGAGATGTTGTGACCTGCACACTGACTTCAAATATTGCCTGTCCGCAGGAAAATCCGGCCACATCAAACACAATTACCATGGTAATCAGCGATGGTCCCCTGGTTTCGTTCTCCGGTTGCTTTGATACGATCACATCGATCAATGCCAAACCGATCAAGCTAAAAGGAGGGATACCATTGAATGGAACTTACTCGGGTGCAGGAGTGAATTCAGCCACAAGTGTCTTTACTCCATCGGTTGCCGGAGCCGGGACAAAGATCATCACCTATTCTTATACCAATGCGGCGCTTTGCACAGCAAGCAAAACCCGGAAAATCATCGTACAACCCGCACCTGTCTTTGTGTGTGGAAATAACCTGGCAGACATCCGCGATAACAAAATATATCCATCGGTTCAGATCGGCTCCCAATGCTGGATGGCCAAAAATCTGGATTACGGAATGGCTGTCTTATCATCACAAGTTCAGAATGATAATTGCATCTCGGAAAAGTATTGTTACAATGATTTAGACGGTAATTGCACCAACTATGGCGGACTTTACCAGTGGGATGAGCTGATGAAGTATGACGATACTCAGGCAGGGCAGGGGTTTTGTCCTCCGGGGTGGCATGTGCCAACCGAAGACGAATGGCAAACGTTATTTAATTTTTACAAAGGTGATGCGTTGGCAGGGGAACCGCTTCAGGACAATCTTATTTCTGGGTTCAATGCATTGAGCAGCGGCGTTTCCTATTTGAATTCAAGCATGCGTTTTAAGGGTTTTGCAACCCTCTTTTGGTCATCAACATCATCGGGTCAGTTTAAAGCATTATCGCATGGGATGAACACATACGACTATTCTGTGTCATTGTATACATCTAGCAGGGCAAATGCTTTTCCGGTGAGGTGTTTGCGAGATTGACTTTCCTTTAATCCCATTTTTCAGGATTATATTCCAAATCAAGACAATCCTCGAGTAATTCGTCTTCCTGTTATTTATTTTGTATTTCAACATCTGTATCAGGGCACTAACATTCCATTTCGATACATCTGTTCTCTGCGTCTCTGCGCCTTCGCGGTGAAAAAATCTTGTTTGTAAATCGCAATATTGGTAAACGTTAAAATGTAAGAAAGTCAAGCGGTAAACTGGCAATGAGTAAAATGGTAAATCTGAATGCCTGCTTAATAACTGGGATATGACTTTCGGTTTTCGACTTTGAAAGGATAAGAAATAGACCTGTTCTCTGCGTCTCTGCGCCTTCGCGGTGAAAAAATCTTGTTTGTAAATCGCAATATTGGCAAACGTTAAAATGTAAGAAAGTCAAGCGGTAAACTGGCAATGAGTAAAATGGTAAATCAGCCTGCCTCCTTACAATTTGAAAACTGACTTTTGACTTTGAGACTTTCGACTTTCAACTTTGAAAAATTCATATATACCGCACCGTTTTTTACATTTTATACTTAGCTTTGTATATCATCATGAACTACCCCGGAGTAAGCCGAAAATCCTGAACAGAGTAGGCAACCAGTATAATAACATAATTCCATGGTAAAAAATTTCAAATGGTATGGCTGGCGGCCTGACCTGCCAGACCAGCGCGACTTAATGTATGCTGCACCACGTGCACTGATAAAAAAACTACCGGCAAAAGTCGACCTTCGGAAACTGTGTCCCCCGGTGTATAACCAGGGAGAACTTGGCAGCTGCACAGCCAATGCCATCGGCGCTGCTTTCGAATTTGAACTGTTGAAGCAGTCCCAAAAAAACGATTTCATGCCATCGCGTTTGTTCATCTATTACAATGAACGGGTTATTGAACATACCGTGAATCTTGACAATGGCGCTGAAATCCGTGATGGGATCAAGAGTGTGAACCAACAGGGAGTTTGTCAGGAGACCCTGCTTGCTTATGATATTAAGAAGTTCGCAGAAAAGCCCAAGCCGGCTTGTTATAAGGAAGCACTAAATCACCAGGTGCTGTCTTATCACCGGGTTACACGTTCGCTTGACCAGATGAAGGGCTGCCTTGCTGACGGGTTTCCTTTTGTACTTGGTTTCACGGTGTATGATTCATTTGAAAGTGCAACGGTAGCCAAGACAGGAAAGTTAAACATGCCTTCACCGAGTGAAGGGATCCAGGGCGGACATGCAGTGATGGCTGTAGGATACGATGATACTGCAAAGAGATTTATCATCCGGAACAGCTGGGGAACCGATTGGGGCCTGAAAGGGTATTTTACTATGCCTTATGAATACCTGATGACAGAAAATCTTTCTGATGACTTTTGGACGATCAGGCTGGTTGAAAGCTAAACAGGAAATCCTCGTTCGTAACTATTATTGAAACCCTCCGCGCTTAGGCGAGACTGCAACCATACAGTCTCGCCAGCGTCAGGAAAGCATTACTCCATAAATAAAATATGTAGCAATTAAGGTCGTAGGTGTGATGAAGTTTCATTTTCCATCAACATCCCTGGATTATCGCGCAATCCATTCCAATAACCGGGCCACAAGTAGTAGTATAGTGGATATCAGGTTGTTGGTGTTTTTTCTAAATTCAAAAAGATGTTGAATTAATCAATAACGGACACAACTATGCGAATGATTTGCCAACTTTATGTATAATATACACAAAAACAGGTAAATAGATTGTGTAACAGATCCGGACAGGAGTGGAGCATATCGGACAGTCAGCGGAAATTATAAACAGTCTCACAACTTAGCTAAGCTCATCATGACATTGCCTGCCGGGATGATGGTTGTTTGTTATCGGGAGTCAATGATGTGAAGTAGCAGGAGAGACCCTCGTTTAACGTTTTCAGGGTATCGGCTGAAAAAAAAGTGCCCCAGCGATAGATCTTCCCCGTGATGTGCAGGGTGTTCAGGGGAACGTTTGGAATGTCATTCCTTGGGCCATAGCCTATGTTAATACTTTTTTCCTTTTTTACTTCGACCCAGCTTGCCTTATATGCTTCGATCAGCCAGTCAAAGGCTGTTTTCAGGTTATAAAAGAACATCTTCGGAGTAAGGATTGTATCATACTCCTTCTGTTTCGAAGCCAGATAATCAGGGATTATCAATGATTCATTCTCGAGCGCTGTAAAAAGGATATCAAAATAATCCTGGTCAGTTAATTGTTTGTTCATATCTGAGGGGGGTTAAGTTTTCTCAATTCAAATGCTCATCACTAACGGGGTTTGGTTTTTCCTGAGAACGATTTCCAGGCTTCGTTCGGTTTGTAAAATGCTGGGATTCCTCTATAAAACCTGTCGATCGTCCGGAACTTGTAAATAATTCAGAGAAGTCGTTTGCCACTATTGCAGTAGCAGACCAGCGGGTATCACACAAAAAGTAACTGAAAGACCAGAAGGACTGTTTGTGTTGGTCCCTGGCCTGTCCCATTTCCGGGTAATTTACAATCAGTGCAACCTCATCCATGAACATTGACCGCGCGTTGTCCTTGCGTGATATTCTCTTGACTTTTCTTTCTTTATTCTGTCGCTGGTTGTTCATAACGGGGAAGTTATTTTTGAGCAGGTTAAATACCAAAACAGTGGGTCAGACCAGCTGCCTCAGGGATTCAAAGTATCCTTTCCTGGCGTTGAATCCGCACTTGCTGATGCTGTCCATTTCAATTTTATTGATTTCATTGAACACGACATCGCATTCTTCAAACAGGTTCTTTCCAAGCTTAAGCCCATCCATGGGTGCCATCAGGATTTCAGTTACGGGATGCTCAATAATCTCGAAAAGTGTATCTGTCGATAAGTGGATTACACTTACGGAGGATTTCAGGTAAAGCTCATGATTGACTCCTACTTCCGACTTTATGAGATCCAGTTGTTTCTTACATTTCACAACCAGGTCATAAACTGATTCAGGATAATTTACGATTGTCCTTTGCTCCACTTCAGTTCTGAAGGCCTTCAGGTAATGCTCAATGTGTTCATCGCATTTTATCGCATCGTCTGGAACTTCAGAGAAACTTATCTTTTTCTGATCCCTCTCTTCATTGCCGGAGTTGATATTGAGTTCAAGGAACTCCTGGTAACGGGATAAATAGTAGTAGTATAACTGAATGACGAGGGCTTTCATCTGCCTTGTGTCATCAGACTTTTTCATTTTCAGTGACCCGAGTTTTCTTACCTTATCTTCAACCGTGCTGCTCGTTTCAGTGTTTAAAGAAGAGATGCTCTTGTTATCTCTGATAATCTCCTCTTTGATTGATAAGGTGAATGATTCCTGGTAATCGTTCAACTCTTTTGTGCCGGATTCATAGGATTCCTTCGAGAACATTTTTTGAAGGTACTTTGATTGATTTTCAGATGCAATGTCATGACTGATCTGCCTGAATTTCACTTCCAGGAACATGATCGCCTTAACCTTGGCAATGGTCGGGATCTCTTTGATTCCGTTGATTGCACAATAGATTTTGATGCGCTGCTCCAGGATTTTGCCTTCCAGGTTCTTAAGTTCAGCAAATGATTGGAAATCCTCCCTGTTCTGTTCATCCAATGCGATAATCCCCTGGCTGAAGAGATCCCAGAAATCCAGTGGTTTTACATTGCTGCTGATCTGGGCTGCGGGAGAGAAAATAAGATGGTTCATAGTCTGTCTGAGTTTATGTTCGAAACCCCTGGCCATATTCAGCCAGTGTGATTCGGGATGATACATGTATTCTGCTGCGGTTTTCATAAGAATAATCTTTATTTCCACTGGCCGGTTCCCCTCAGATGATTATGCTAATCTTTTTTCAACTTCTTTGTTCATGACAGTAAGCTGGTGAGGGGGACAGCAATCAAAAATGATGACAGGGTTTGTTTACCAAATGATATGCCAAAAAATAATCCATCCGATCATTGTTTCACAAAATGCTTTTAATGAATAGCTTATAAAAACAATTTTCCCTGAAAAATAAAGAATAGTAATCCGGTACTATGTTCAGGTTAAAAGTGCGCGGATAAAAAACCAACAACTGTTCGTTTTTGCATACTGCTGGTTATGCCACCCTGAACTTCTTTTTAATACATTTGTAGATTAATTAACCAATCATCCAATCATAAAACCTTTCAGATATGAAAACCAAAATCCACGTTTTCCTCCTGCTTGCCTTCATTTTCTTCATGGCAGCATCCGGACAAAACAAAGTGTCTCAGGGCACGCATGACCTGCTTAAGTCAGGCCGTATAAATCCCCCCTCCGGGATCGTTTCTGATCCCGGTAAAATGATCCTTCAGCCTGAACTTGGCCGGCTCCTTGATTCGGTTTACCAGGATAACTGGGATGGAAGCAATTGGACGCTGAAAACAATTGACCATAAATACAGGAATCCGAATGGTTACCTTACAGAAGATCTATATGTAACGAAAAACCCGGTTTCAGGAACATGGAATAATTATGCGCATTTTCTGTATACCTATAACGGTACTGATGCAGATTACATAACGATGACCGGGGAGGTCTGGACAGATGCTTCCACCTGGATGCCTTATTCGTATTCCCACCAAGTCAGCAGGAACTTTTTTGACACAACCATTACGAAGGACTGGAATTCTGTAAAGCAGCACTTTACAGGCGGAACAAAGGTGATTAACCGGTTTGATGCTGTTGATTCAACAACCGATAAGCTGACCCAGGCATTTGACACAGCCAACTCCACATGGATTAACCAGTACAAAGACAGTATTACGTATAATGCTCAGCATCTGCAATCGGAAGAGTTATTTCAGAGCTGGCATTATTCCACCTCTGTATGGGTGAACATCAACAAGAAGGTTGAAACGTATGACACCAGCAATTTCCTGACCGGTCACATGGAGTATGTGTGGAATGACACTGCAAACAGCTGGCTGAGCACCTTAAGAATTACTTACGTCAATGATGCAGCAGGAAATCACCTGTCGAGTCTCACCGAAACATGGGATCCGGTCTTACAGGTATGGTCAACCTACGGACAATCAATTTATAACTACAACCTCATGGGATGGAAGCTTTCGGAACGGCAGCAATTGTATAACCAGGTTACCAGTACATTCGATGATTCTTACCTGATCTATTACACATATTACACCAGCGGGTTGCTCCAGTCAACGACCGGAAATTACTGGAAGCCTAATACGACTGAATGGATCACTGACAGTTATTACCTCGTTGACAGCAATAATTTCCTGAGTGAAACTTATGTGAAATACCATGACAACTCCACCTTTGAGCTTACCGGTGGAGATCGCACAGTGTATACTTACAACGGGAAATATCAGTTAGTCAATATAACAAAACAGGTTTGGTCAACAGCATCCAACGACTGGCTTAACAGTTTGGCGACTGATTACACGTACAATGTTTATAAACTCCTGGAAACAGCAATTGACGAGGAATGGGGTGTTAATGGTAATGTCTGGAAAAATCTCAACCGCTCGACCTATTTTTATTCGGAACCCTTTGGAATCAATGAAGTGAGCAACCCGGATCTGTGTCATTTTGCAAATCCAATGCGGAGCGGTGCTGCGATCAATTGTCCCGGTTTCACATACGGCGCGCCTTATCGCCTGAATCTTTATTCACTTTCAGGAGTGCTGGTTTACAGTGTAAGATTTACCGGTGGAAGCAGCATCAGTATATCGCCTTCAGTATCCGAAGGATTATACCTGATGCAATTTACAGATGGAAGCGGGAAGATTCTTTCCAACAGCAAGGTGATGATCCTGAAATAGGAGGATTGAACCGGAATTCATTAAGGTAAGCCCGGGAAATTATCCACAAGTTTAATGGTTAGATCCGGAAAATTATCAACGATCTGAATTTTCAGGTCGGGGAAATTTTCCACGATCTTCCATTTCCCGCATTCATCGGGAAAATTCTCTACCATCTTTACTTTCAGATCTGGGAAATTATCGACAAATTTAATTTTCAGATCCGGGAAGTTATCGACGAACTTTACCTTTCCATAAAGCTTAAATCCTTTACAGGTACAGTTTTTATCCACGACCTGGTTGTCCGGCGCAGGGCCGGCCATGGATCCCATCACAGCAAGGGAAAGAATTACATATTGCAGGTTGAAGATCATACGCGTGTTTTTCTCATTTGATCAGATGGATGATCTCCTCACAACTTCCGATTTTATATCCTTCGGAAAGATAGGAGATTTCGCCCTTTGCATTTATGTATGTGACTACGGGAAAATTTTCCGGAATTTCCCGGTGAATGACATTCGCCAATGCCTTCAGGGAACCGTTGGCAGCTATCATGCACCGGGCATTGGCTGGTAATGCGTTGGAGTTCTTAGTAAGAAAAATATTTTTATCATTTTCATTTCTGAAAAGTAAAAAAACGGTGCCAAAATCTCTCCCAAACTGATCCTTCTTCAATAACAGATCTGCAATAAAATGGCGTGAAGGTTCTTTTTCAGGGTCCAGCCAGGCAACGACGAATCCCTTGTCAGTGCTTATTCCAGAAATGCCGCATAAGAGACTGACGAACTTCTTCTTGTCTTTTACAACTCCAAGGACGGACTGTGCTTGCCTCGTGTTCCTCAGTTCAAGCGGGATGCTTTTTGTTCCGCCGGGACCGAGGTTAAAGAAAGAAAGCCGGGAAAGCACCGTACCATCTGCCAGGCGTGATCCTGTGACTACAAGATAGGATCCCGGCGCCAGTTCAACAGTATACGGGAATTTGCCCGTTGATAATTCGGTCTCATAGTCAAGGGAACGGTAAAAACCATTCTCCAGTTTTTCGATTGTAAAGTCTGTAAAATATTGAGGTTTGCGGTTGTTTCCCGGATCATTGGTCAGAACCAGCTTGCATTTTGCTGCTTCATTTTGTGCTTGTTTTTCAAAATAAACATCTGTCCATGTTTCGTTGGAGAGATATTGAGGAATACGTGTCGCGGGTTCAAGCCGGGCCGGGATCCCGAAACTCCTGCAGAGCGCTACGAACAGGATGTTCCTTGAGATCCTGTCGGCTACTTTCAGTTCGTAAGTTCCGATCGGGGAAAGCGGGGAGCGGCTGTAGTTGGCATTGTTGCCCGGTACAATATACGACCTGATCCAGCCGATGATCGTTGCAGGATCTTTTCTTGCATCCTGTACAAACGACTTGTCAAACCGTTGCTGAAAGTAAGATTTGTATGGCCTGAGATTTTCAACGTCAATCCTCGGGGAAAGAATGCAAGAATTGAGTATGGAGCGATCAGTTGTCATCGGCGCGTAAACAAAGGAATTCCCGACCTGGTCCGTCAGTACTTCCGGTGTGATGTCGCGGAGATCTTTTTCAGAGATGCTTCCCAGTAATGGAAACACAAGGTGTTTCTTTTCATCCGGTACGGATGTTATGAAATCAATAATGTCGCGCCAGTTGCCGCGGCTTCTCTTCAGAAAATCCCACAAAGTATCGGGATTCATCTTCAGGTTCTTTGACAAACGCCAGGTCTTTACAGAATCAATGAAGGTTTGCTCATAGTTTAACCGGATCCTGTCTTCAGCAGCAAACTGATCTGCATTCTTCTTCTTCAAGGCATCACTGATGTCTGCTTCATCATTCTTTGGAGGTGGCGGAACAAAATCCATTTCTTCTGAGGCCTTACGCCCGGCTATAAAAGAGAGTGATATGGTAATTGTGTCACACTCTTTAACCGTGAGTTTCCGGTATCCAAACCGGTTATTTTTTGCAGCCCATATAAGCAGATCGCCATATCCGGTCAAAAAGGAGCAGAGACCTTTTTTATCGGTAAAGGTTTTCGTGAGCGGGTAAAATTCGGCATAATTATAGAGCTGAAACTCGACACTGGCGCTGTCAGCTGGCTTGTGCACCTGGTCCGTTACTTTGACGAAGACGCGTTTCGTTCGGGTATAGGTCGGAAGAACGTTGATCCTTGTAAAGAGCGGATCCCGCAGCAATACATCTTCGGGTCCCTGGTAATCTCCAAAAACATTGGTGTTGACAAGCATTGCCCGTTTTGCTGATGAGGTAAACCAGGCCCTGTCGAGAACAGGTTCAGGTTCACAGGCGCCCAGGTAATGCCACTTGCCGTCAACCCATACTTCCACCCATGCATGGTTGTCGTCGCAATGCGCCCAGCGCGGAGTATAGCACTGGCGTGCAGGAATGCCCACAGCGCGCAGTGCGGCAACAGCAAAGGTTGATTCCTCGCCGCATCTGCCGTAAGCATTCTTTACTGTCGCAAGGGGCGCAGATGTCCTGTCATCACTGGCCTTGTAAGTGACTTTTTCATGACACCAGTGGTTCACTTCAAGCACTGCATCTTTCATGGAAAGTTTCCTTACACGGTCTTTGAGATCAGCAAAAAACACCCACCGGGATGAATCAAGGTCTTCATTGTTGACGCGTACAGGCAGCACAAAGTGGCGGAAGATATCATCCGGAATGTTTGCGCACCATGAAAATGTATCTCTTGCTGCAAGCGATGAACGCACATTTTTCAGGAAAAATTCACCATTATAATCTGCCAGGTCGCTGAGCGACATATAGGCATAAAGAAACTCCAGTGCTTCCTTCTCCGTGCGGTTGATATCCTTCCTGTTAAACACCTTAAAGAGCTCTGTGGAGCGGTTTTTAGCAAGTTTCTCCTGCTTTTTAAATTGCTGCTCAACCTTGTCACGCAAGGCGGAATCAGCCAGAAAGTGTTTTCCCCTGTGGCAGGAGACCAGCGAAAACAGGAGCAGGGCGATAAAAATGCAGGAAAGAAGCTTTTTCATTTTTGATCCGGAGAAATGTTGAGATTCATAAAAGCCGTGTAAATTACCAGGATTATGCAGATAAGGGGAATGACAAATCCCGCCAGGACAGAGACATGATCGGCAATGAGTCCCATGATGGGTGGGATGAATGCACCACCAACGATGGCTGTCACCATCAGACCGGAAATCTCGTTGGTACGTTCAGGAAACTTGTCCACAGTCATTGAAAAGATCAGGGGAAAGATATTTGCAAATCCCAGTCCTACAAGTATGATCCCAAAGAAAGCAAGTTCCTTGCTGCCGGGGAACATCAGCAGGATGCCAAAGAGTGCGAGTAATACCGTGATGAGCAGGAATCTCTTTGGTGAAAGGATCCGGAGGATCAGGGCACCGGTAAACCTTCCGACAAGGATCGGGAGGAAAAATAATGACCAGGCCACAAGCAATCCGAAATTCGACAGTCCATATTTTTCCTTCAACAATAACGGAACACCGGAACTCATCGAGACTTCAGCACCGACATAAAGAAAGATTGAAATCACCATGATCAGGATGTACCTATTGCCAAGCAGTTTCATGCATGCTTCAAGTGTCGCCGGTTTTGAATTCATCTCTTTTTTCTCATGGATCGGGGTGAGGATCATCCAGATGAGTGTTACCAGGATCAGCACCGCATACACGGGAAACAGGATGGTCCAGTCGAGCCCCAATGGCTTGGCAACCAACGGGGGCAATAAAAATCCCATGGATGAACCCACTGCTTTGACAGACTGGCCCATACTGAGGTTTGATGAATATTTCCCTTCCGGCGATACGTCGCGCATGACGGGATTTCCGGAAACCTGGAGGATTGTAGCCCCTGCACCAAGCAGCAGGATTGCAAGAAGAATGATGTAAAAATTTCCGTTGGATGCGGGATCGAATTTCACAACCGGGCCGTACATCCCACTGGTGATAGGCATGATCAGGCCAATGAATGCAAGGATCAGTCCCATCACCAGCAGGAATTTTTTCCCTTTCCTGTCCTGGAACAAACCCAGTGGTATTGAGAGTAATCCAAACATGATAAATCCCATCAGCGGAAGAAATTGAGCCAGGAAGTTCGACAACCTGAAGGATTCCTTTGCCAGGCCAACCATTGGCCCAACCACATCACCAAATCCCATGCACAGGAATGCAAGAAATACAGGAATTGATGAGAAAGCGAAATTTTTTTGCGTATCTTGCTTCATCATTAAAATTGTTTTAACAAAGTTACTTTTTCTGAAATATTTTTCATCTAATTTCTTTTGACATGTTACAGAATTCCCAACCAGGATGCCCGGCATGAATCCATTCAAGCCTTAGATGCAGTTCTGAAGCATGTTTGAATTAAGGTATCAGACGATTTTGGCGCGAAGTAAAATACTGAAATGAAGATTTGACCGTTTGATGTTTATTCCTGTCTTTTACACTGACACAGGAAATCGTGATATCAGAAATAATAAGCCAATGAATAAAGTTCAACCCTATTTCAGGAAACTGAGGCTCATTTCGATCCTGATGATCATTGTGCTTGTTGCCACAACCCTGGTTGTAATCATTATGTATCCTGAAAACACGGGCAGGAGTGGGATCATCAGCTGGATCATCACAATCATTCTCCTTCTTCTCTATTTGTTTTTTTGTTATTATCTCCCTTTTATGGGAGCGAAAGAACCATTCGCGGAAGCAATCCGGCAGGGGACTTCTTTTGGCCTGATTGCAGGAATTATCTGGATCATCCATACAACCATTGAACATTTCCTTCGCTTCTCTCAAACTGCAGGCACCATCATGACCATGATTTCGATGATCCTTGTGCTGTTTGTTTATGGATATTCAGCTTACCGGTTTATGATGCGCAGGAACCATATCCTTGCTTCGGCCCTTTCTTCCCTGTGGGCTTCAATGTTCAGCATCCTGCTGCTCTTCGTTTACTCATGGATCATCACTTTTTTGTTCATGCCATGGATCGAAAAGAACCTTCTGACTGATCCTGATTACCTGATCAGCGGAATGATCAACATCAGCGATTACACCATGCATCACAACATCGAATCGGCCGGGATACACCTTCTTGAGGCCCCGGTGCTGGCGATGATTGTAGGATTTTTAGGAATCTTTTTTTACCGGGTCAGGACAAAGGTTATACACCATCATCCATAGTTTCGAGTTACGCGATTTACGATTGACGAATGAATTGTCAATAAAATCTGAAAGAAATCCTGAAAGTCGGAATTAACTCTTAAGGTTTTTCGTCACAATAGAACCTGATCATTCTTGATATTGCTGCCTGGCATACCTGGCAGAAACCCGGGGCTTCATTGGTTTTCATGCGGCAATCCATCATCGGGCTGTAAATATCCTTCGCCATGTAGCCACCTCCTTCAAACATGCCCACGATCGTGTCGTTTTTCCCGTCTCTGGGTGTTGGTACCGGCGTTCCCTTTGAGATCATCTCTTTCCATTTTGAAGCAAAATCAATGTTGGTTGTGATGTTAGGCTCCCATGGCTCAACTGCAGTGTTATAGAATCCCGAATAGTTTACATTTCCGACATACTCATCTGCCAATCCTGCAAATGAATGTCCAAATTCGTGTACTGCAACCTGCATCGACTCTTCATTGTCAACCGAGGTCTCCGCATAAAAATTCAGGAAACCACCGCCGCCATAAATGTTGCTGTTCACCAGTAGGAGGATGGCATCATAAGGAACCGATGCAGCGACATCATAGATTGATTTTGTATCGGTGGTAGTCAGGTAGCGGTCGGTATTAAAAGTGTAAAATGAACTGCTGAAGCTGGTATTGAGGTAAATATTTTTTCCCGGGACATCCACACCTGATTCAGGTGAAGGGGATTCCAATGCATAAAAATTAATCCGGTCTTTATAGTCCGCGTATGGTTTCAGGGAGAGGAAATAATCGCTGATCCGTTTTGCATCAGCCAGGAACTTGGGCATCTCCTGCTGTGTATATCCTTCGGCAATCAATGCAATATCCAGGCTGTTCTCAGGTTTTCCGGAATCTTTCAGTTTAACAAAAGGAACTGGTACCGGGTTTCTCCTGATGATAAAAATATCCTTCGGGTTGATACAGACTTCAAAAAGCCTGGTAAACTTACCGGTTTCATACACTCTTTTATCGATCCTGAAGATGACAGTCTTTTGTGGAAAAGGCATGACGGCGGTTTGTGCAAATGAACGCTCCGTAATCTTCGCTTCTTCAGTGCCCTGCCATTCTTCAAATACATTGCAGAAACCCCGTGAAAAGATGGTTCTTCCTGTTGCCGAATCCAACAGCACGATCCGGTAAGAACCCAGGTTGTAAAGATCCGCAAGATTTTTGTGTGGTCCGCCCCAGAGCGGCTCCTGCCTTATCTTGTCGAGGTAAACATGTTCCGTTGAATGATTCCCGGCCATTACAAAATCTACGCGCAGTGTTTTCGCAATAAAATAATCAGAGAACTTCAATGAATCAGTGTTTCCAATGAGAGCTGCCGGCCGTTTAGCATTCGTTTGCGAATAGATTTCATCCGTGAACGAGAAAAGGAGACACAGCAGCAGCAAGCTAATGAGAAAGTTTTTCATGTTGATGATTAAGGATTTCAAAGGAACAGGATAAAAAATCGCCGTGCAAAATTACAACTTTTTCCCCTGCGGGTAAACCTGGACAACGATCATTCCCAGGAGCATCAGGAAACATCCTGCGAGGGACCGGTTGGTAAGATGTTCGTGCAGGATCATCCAGCCGCCTATGGCAGCGAATACTGCTTCGAGACTCAGGATGATCGAAGCATGGGCAGGATTGGCTTTTTGCTGCGCGATGACCTGCAGTGTGTATGCGACTCCTACGGAGAGTATGCCTCCGTAACATATAGGAACCGCGGCATCAATGATCTTGCTTAGAACTATCGGTTCAATGCTTATGGCAACAATGAGGCTCAGGATGGCGCAAACGGAAAACTGTGTGGCCGCAAGTTTGTATGGATCCATTTTGGGGGACAGCCACCCGATGATCAGGACATGCCCGCTGAAGACCAGGGCACATCCAAGGACGAGCAGGTCGCCTGTAGAGATTGTAAATTCCTGCGTGATGCTCAGGAAATAGAGACCAACGGCTGACAGGATCACGCCAAGCCAGACAAACAGGCCGGTTTTATGATGTAAGAACATTCCGAACACGGGGACGAACACGACATAAAGACCTGTGAGAAACCCGGCTTTACCTGCAGTTGTAGTCTGCAATCCAACCTGCTGCAATGAAACACCGGCAAAGAGGAGCAGTCCTGTGACAAAGCTTCCGATGATCAGTTTGTTTCGTTCTCCGGGAATTGTTGTTGCCTGTTTACTGTTGTTTTTTTTCCTGAGAAGGAAGGGGACAAGCACCAATGCACCCAATGCGAATCGGATCCCGTTAAAAGTGAAGGGTCCGACATACTCCATCCCGATGCGCTGGGCCACGAATGCAAATCCCCAGATGATCGCAGCAAGAATGAGGATCAGGTCAGCTTTTAAATTGGTTGGTATCATAAGGAAGGACTAGTTCAAAAGAGAAATCATTCGATGGTGATCTCATCTGCAAAAAGCCATGCCTTTCCGCCTTCGCCCGGGTGACCGGGAGGACAAACGTCCCGGTTCCTGCCGACAACCCGCACGAATCTGGCTTTGACATGCGGTATGGCAAGGGAATAATCCCTGATCCTGGAATTATCCTGATCTGGTAAACTATCACCAGTGACAGATCCTGCTCTCTGATAGTCTTTGCCATCGGGGGAGAGATAGTAGGTGACATCCAGCGGGAAAAATATCCATGACCAGTAATCTTCTATGAAGCCGGTTGATACCTTTTGAATGTCCTGTATCTTCCCAAGATCTACAATCACATCCACGTCAACTCCCTGGTAGCCCTGCCAGGCGCCTGTCCGGAAGTTATCCGAACCTCTTTCAAAATCAATCAGGGTATTGTCACCACCCGCGGCATACTGGGAAGAATAAGCGGTATTGAATTTTATTTTCCGGTTTTCGGGGATCTTATTAAAATGAGCATTAATGGTGAAACTTTGATTCAATCCTTTCCTGAAGGCAAATGCCTTGATTTTTGTGGATTTATCAAGCAGCAATGTTTTCTTGTATACGGAAGAGCTCATCGATGGCTCGGTTCCATCCAGGGTGTAAAAGATCTTTGAACCATCAACCGGAACAGAAAGAGAAATCCTGGTTGTATCCGTAAAATTCTTTTTTCCATAAAGGATGAACGGAATGGGTGTGATCACTTCGTCTTTTATCTCTGTTTCAGGATAGTTTCCCGGCCCTGTTCCCCAGGTCATATTCGGTTTGCTGCCCATCTCAAATTCCAGCAAACCACCGCGCATGATGTCAGAATGATCGATGTAGCATTTTGTCCAGGGCTGTCCGTTCAATGTTGCCGACTGGATATAGAAATTATTCTGATCCGCATTGTTTGCTTTGATCGTGAATTCCTTTTTATTTTCAAGTTTGAGGGTCACTTCAGAAAACATCGGACTTCCGATGGAATATGTGGTTGTGCCTGGTGTGACGGCATAAAGTCCCATGGCACTCATGACATACCATGATGACATTTGCCCGCAGTCTTCATTTCCGCATAAACCATCGCGATTATTTGCATAAAGTTCCGTGCAGATCTTATGGACCAGTGCCTGCGTTTTCCAGGGTTCCCCGACGTAATCATAAAGGTAGGCCATGTGGTGACTTGGTTCGTTCCCATGTGCATACTGGCCGATCATCCCGGTAATGTCGGCCTGTTCACGACCCGTAGTTTGTGCCCTGGCAGCGAACATCGCATCAAGTTTCATGGCCATCTTTTCTTTTCCCTCAAAAAGATTTATCAATCCATTTATATCCTGGGGTACATAAAAACTGTATTGCCAGGCATTGGCTTCCGTGTAATTGAAATTTACTTCGGCCGGGTCGAATGGTGAGAACCAGCCGCCATTGAGCTTTGCGCGCATGAAGCCCGTGGACGGATCAAAAATATTTTTATAGCTCTGGGCACGTTTGATATAGTTTTTATAATCACCGGGCTGGTTGAGAGATTTTGCCATCTGTGCAATACACCAGTCATCATAGGCATATTCAAGTGTTTTGGAAACTGATTCTCCCTCTTTTTCGGCCGGAACATATCCCAGAGCCTGGTAATATTTCAACCCGTACTTGTCCTGTTCAGCGCTGTGCTTCATGGCTTCCAGCGCTTTCGGCCCGTCAAAGCCCCGGATCCCTTTAAGCCAGGCATCCACAATTACCGGAACAGAATGGTAACCGATCATGCAGTCGGTTTCGTTGGAGGATAATTCCCATACCGGGAGTAATCCTCCCTGTTCATACTGGGTAAGAAATGTGTTGATAAAATCATTGGTTCTCTTTTGTTGGACCAGTGTGAATAAGGGATGTGTTGCCCGATACGTGTCCCATAAGGAAAATACGGTATAGTAATCAAATCCTTTGCCGGCATGAACTTTCATATCACGCCCCCGGTAGCTTCCATCCATATCCGAATAAATATTGGGATTCAGGAATGCATGGTAAAGCGAAGTATAAAATGTGATTCGCTGATCATTGGTTCCACCTTTTACAAGAATTTTCCCAAGCTCTTCATTCCAGGCCATGGCTGCAGCATTGGCGACTTCATCGAAATCCCAGCCGGGAACTTCTGCATCGAGATTTTTCCTTGCATTCTCGCAACTCACGGCGGATATGCCAACCTTGATCATCACCTTCTCATTTTTAATTGTTGAAAAATTGAAACAGGCAATGATGCTTTTACTGCTGATCTCCGTCAAACCTTGCACCAGTTTATCTTCAGATACAATTTTATAGTTGCTGAATGGCTTTGAAAAACGTGCAACGAAATAGAGCACCTGGTGCTGGGCCCAGGAACTGGAGATCCGCATACCTTCGATTTCGCGGTCTGACACAACTTTCATCCTCGAATCAAGAACTTTATCCCTGTGCTTAAGATTAACCACGATCCCTGCATTTTCAGATTCGGGGAATGTATACCTGTGCACACCGACACGCCTGGAGCATGTGAGTTCAACCCTGATCCTGTTATTGAGCGTAACCTCATAATATCCTGCGGAAGCAATCTCATTACCGGCTGAATTTTTATAAGAAGATTTGTAGCCATAGTCGGTAAGACTGGCATCTTTTGTGACCGGCATGAAAAGGAAGTCACCATAATCGCTGCAGCCGGTACCACTAAGGTGTGTATGACTGAAGCCATAAATGATGGTATCCGATGCATGATACCCTGAACATCCGTCCCATCCGCTGAGCCGTGTATCCGGGCTCAGTTGCACCATCCCGAACGGCATACTGACGCCCGGGTATGTATGGCCATGTCCACCGGTACCAATCAACGGATTGACATAATCAGTAATGAATACGGGATCCTGGCTTCTTACCTGGAATGCAATAATCGTGGCGACCAGTATTGCGATGAACTTCAACCCGGTCTTAGCAATTATTTTTGTTGTCATTTTGAATAGGTATCAGCAAGCGTTTTAATTTTTAATAGTTGCGGAAAATTTCCTGTGCGGATTTTTGTTCTGAATTCAATCACCCGGGATTCGCCCGGAACCAGGTCAAAATAATTACCGGTGAATTCTCCTCTCATGCTGGATGTGATGAAAACATTCTTTGCCAGTTTATCCGAAGAAAGCGTGATACTGTACCCATTCTCAGTCTCATGAACTGTTTTGGTTATCGTGGGTGTTTGAAGATTGAGATCTTTGGGTGATACAAAGTATTGCAGGTTTCTTGCCAGCATCTTGTCCCCGGCAATGACTTCCATGAGCAGCACAACGTTTGATGAGCTGTTTTCGCCGATCAGGCTGGCAATTTTATTGTCGAAAAATATCCTGGAAGAATTCTGCTGAACAAGAACCGGCAGGCTCTTGTCAAGGATTATTTTACCGGAGAAATCGATCAGCCTGAGGTTCAGTTTTGCATTGAAGGGTTTAAGACTGTCGGATACAATGAAAATTTTAATGCTCCCATTGTCGATGGAGGAAGAGACAAGAACCGTGGCAAACTCATCCTTTAACCCGTAATAGCTTGCTTTTTTGTTTCCGTAGTAATCCCTGCATGACCAGGAGATCACCGGCCAGCAATCATTGAACTGCCAGAAGAGTGTTCCCATGCACACGGGCTTTGCGCGACGGTGGGCTTCAATGGCGGTCTTCATTCCTTCAGCCTGCAGCAACTGACTGACATAAGCATACGATTCGAAGTCAGCCGGTTTCCTGTAATCCCTCAGCATATATTCATCAATGGTTTCCAGTCCCACAGGATGCTTATCATGAGCCTTCAGTATAGGAGATTTCAGATCGCGGTCAGCCGGGAGTGTGAACTTGTTTATTGTTGAAAGCGCCGGAAATCCCTGGAATCCGTATTCGGTCATGAACCGGCCGACATGTCTGGTATAGCTTTCGAATGGCTCTTTTCCCCACCAGACTCCCCAGTAATGCATGTCGCCATGTGTGAGGCTTTCCTTATGGCCCCAGCCGTATCGGGGAGATGTGAGAATATACGAACGCAAGGTATCGAATTTAGCCAGTAAAACCGGTATTGAAGAGCCAAACAGGGCCCGGTAATTTTGCCATATAATGGTTGAATCCACCGTTGACATACTATACTGCTTTTGCCATCCCCAGTTTTTCCAGGCTTCATCAATTTCATTGTTCCCGCACCATAATGCAATAGAAGGATGACTTCTCAACCGGACGACATTCTGGATGATTTCTCCCTGGACAACCCTCAGGAAATCCTTTGTACTCGGATAGATTGCATTGGCAAACATGAGATCCTGCCAGACCAGGATTCCGTATTCATCACAAAGACTATAGAAGATATCCTTCTCATAAATGCCACCACCCCACACGCGCAGCATGTTCATATTCGCTTCGGCTGCAGAGCGGATGAGTTCACGATACGATGAATCTTTTACACGGGACAGGAAATTATCCTGTGGAATATAATTAGCTCCTTTCATAAAGACAGGAACATCATTCAGCATAAAATAGAAACAATCACCGATCGAATCTTTCTGCTGAACCAGCCGGATCGTCCGTAAGCCATATTTAATGGTTCCTTCACCAACAACCCGCCCCCCGAAGGTGACCTGGTGTAAAAACGGATAAAGGTAAGGCTCCCCGAGACCATTGGTCCACCATCTTTTTGGATTACGAATGGTGAAATCCAGCCTTACAACATTAACTCCCTTTGACAGGTATACATTTTTGGCGACCAGCGTGTTGTTGTTTTCCGAGATCCTGAACATGCCGGAATCTGCTATATCGCTGGTAACAATCAATGAGGCCGATAAGGATGCCAGTGAATCCGTCAGGCTTTTCTGGATATACTGAACAGAACGGACATTCACACCGTTCCAGTACCTGATATAGATGGGTTTCCAGATTCCACTGGTGATCAGTGTCGGACCCCAGTCCCAGCCAAAGTGATAAGCTGCCTTCCTGCAAACGACTTTTTCATCACCCGGAAGTTTATTCGGAAGCTTGTCGTAACGGGATTTATTTTCCACGGTAATTGCAGGAAACTGGATCCGGAAAGTATTGGCGCCGGGCTTCAGATACTTGCGGATGTTGGCATACCAATCCATAAACATATCATCGGCCGTGACAAGAAGGGAATCGTTGAGGTAAACATTTGCATACGTATCGAGACCCGTACAGACAAGTTCAATATGCCGGTAATCCAGTAAGCTATCCGATACCATTATTGTTTTCTTGTATTCCCAGCCTGTGCTTCCGATCCATTGGATGAATTGCTCATTATCCCGGAAAAACGGATCATTGATGATCCCATTTTTCATCAGATCCAGATGAACGCATCCCGGTACTGTTCCATCATTCCATTGTGTACTGCCGGCCCGCTGAAATTTCCATGTTCCCCCGAGATCAATTTTATTCATATCCTGGGCATGGATTCGGGGAAGGAAAATCAGCAGCATGATTGCTGCCAGTGACAGCCTGATAAGTGATTTTAGCATATTCTAGGAATTTAATACGGTAAAAATACCAATTTTTTCAGAACCGGGGCGGGCAGAACCAAGGAACGTAAAAAATCATCCGGCTCACTGAATCTCTTGAAAATTGTCGTAATTTCGGGTTTATATTTTTTCTGGTAAACATTATTCATCCGGAATGTATATTTACCTGACAGGAATGGGACAAAAATAAATTCGATCTATGGGAAATAAAGACAAGAAGAAAAAGCATTCGGAGGAAGAAGTCAAGAGCGAAAAACCGGCGATCAAACGCAGGGGTGATCCGGAAGAAGAAAGTTTTCCAGGTGAGGGTGGTAAAGAGAGGCTTCCTCTTGAGTTTTATGAATCCGAACTCGCAAAACTGCAGGAGGAACTTGTAAAACTCCAGGAATGGATAAAACACACCGGATTAAGGGTTGTGGTGATCTTCGAAGGCCGTGATGCAGCAGGTAAAGGCGGCGCGATCAAGAGGATCACAGAGTCTTTGAATCCTCGTATCTGCAGGGTTGTTGCACTTGGTGTCCCTACGGAAAGAGAGAAGACGCAATGGTATTTTCAGCGCTATATCCCGCATTTGCCGGCTGCCGGTGAAATGGTTCTTTTTGATCGCAGCTGGTATAACCGGGCTGGAGTTGAATGGGTGATGGGCTTTTGTAAAGAAGAAGAATACTGGGATTTTTTGAGGTCCTGTCCGAATTTTGAAAACATGCTGATCCGTTCAGGTGTCATCCTGATCAAATACTGGTTCTCAGTGAGTGACCAGGAACAGGAAAGAAGGTTTAAGCAGAGGATTGAAGATCCTACACGCAGGTGGAAGATCAGCCCGATGGATGTTGAGTCGAGGACCCGCTGGGTGGAATATTCAAAAGCCAAAGATGAAATGTTTGCTTATACTGATACCAAGCAATCTCCGTGGTTTACGGTTGAAGCTGACGACAAGCGGCGTGCCCGGCTGAACTGCATTGCCCACCTGTTAAGCATGATTCCATACAAGGATGTTCCAAGAGAAAAAATTGTCCTGCCGCCACTCGAAAGGGATAAGGCTTATGTTCGGCCACCGATGTCAGAACAGACCTTTGTACCTGAAAAATATTAGCCCGTTAAATCGCATGGCCGTCAAATCCCGTTCCGAATTTCCATCTGCCAATAACTACCATGAATCTACAGAATAAAGTTGTGTTGATTACCGGCGCTTCGTCCGGAATAGGAGAGGCAGCAGCCATGGCATTTGATGCTGCCGGTGCGAAACTCGTGCTGGCTGCCCGTCGCAAAGACCGGTTGCTGACCATTGCCTCAAAACTGAAACATGCGGTGGCACTGGAAGTCGACCTGAACGACACCAGCCAGGCAGTTGAGATGATTGAGCAGGCAATTTCCCATTTTGCGCGCATCGATATTCTTATCAACAATGCGGCCAGTATCATCGTAACACCGGCGGAAACCGTCTCTTCTGAAGACCTGCTGCAGGCATTCAGGACCAACCTCCTTGCACCGGTTGCAGCTACACAGCGTGCTATCGTGTACATGAAACAACAGGGTGGGGGACACATCATAAACATAGGATCACCCGGATTCATGATGGGAATTCCATTTTATTCACCCTATGTTTGTTCCAAAGCTGCTTTCTCTGCATGGACACGGACCATCCAGGCTGAATGGGCCGGAACCGAAATCAGGATCAGTGAATTCTTTCCCGGCTATATCCGGACAGATTCAAAACCGGAGTCCAGGATCGGGGAGATTAAACAGGATCTTTTGATGGATCCGGATCAGAACTTCCTGACTAAGAAATTTGCCGGACCCAAAACCCCGGAAGTCGTTGCCCGGCAATTGGTAAAGCTTGCGATGCATCCCAAAACGCTGGCTTATTCAGGCTTTGCGGTTCAGCTTGGTGCATTCATCTCAAACATTCCTTCGTTCCGGCTATCAATTGCAAGCCAGATGGCAAGAACAGCATTGAAGAAAATGAAATTAAAAAACTAAAGCCAACTTATAAACTAACAATCAATCTTTATGCGGACTCAGATTCCTTTACGTGAACGACCGGTTGACTGGATTTACATTGCTTTTTTCCTGGTGAATCTTTTCTTCATAACCTACATTGTCGACCTTGAGCAGCTGGTCATCAAAGATGTTACAAATTTTAAATACCCGTTGTGGCCACTGCCATTTTTTGTTGATATGGTTCATTGGTGGGGAAACACCTTTGATCCGCTTCAAAATGCCCGCCCGATGTGGTGGAAAGCCACTATCTGGCTGGATGTCATTTTCTTCGGGCCCTATTATGCAACTGCGATCTATGCATTTATCAAGGGAAAAGAATGGATCAGGATTCCGACATTCATCATCATGTCGATCCTTTTTACCAATGTTTTTATAATTTTGAGTGAGGAGATCTGTGGACTGACCCCGGCACGGAATCTGCCAATGGTTCTGCTGGCCAATGCGCCATGGTTTCTTTTCCCCGTGTTTCTTGTCTGGAAGATGTGGAAGAATCCAAACCCATTTACCAGGGTAGAAAAATCAACCTGATCATTCAGGATTAACGAAGACCTCATAAAATAATTCTAAACCTGAACCTTTTGAAAAATCACAACGCTTCGACTGATAAGGGTTATACTGCAAAGGGCTTCAACTATAAGAAATTTCTTATTATCATTGTTGTCCTGGCAACCATCATTCTCTCATTGCACCAATATCTTCTGGGTAGCTTTTATATTGCAATGGAGCCATGGTTTATGACGCATTACAATAATTTTCTTATTTTCAGACAGTCATTTTATCACCTGATTGATCACCAGGATCTTTACCAGCAATCAGGATTTGAATACATGGATCTGTACAAGTACAGTCCGTCGTTTGCCCTGTTTATGGGCCCGATTGCTCTTTTGGCCGTCGTACCTGGTCTCCTTGCCTGGAACCTGGTCAATTCGCTGGTTTTCTTTTTTGGATTCTGGAAACTTCAATTCAGGAATGACAAAACAAAGGCGATTGCTTTTGGTTTCCTGTTTATAGAGATGATAACATCACTTCAGAACATGCAAAGCAACTGCCTTATCGCCGGTCTTCTGTTATTTGCTTTTTTTATGATGGAACGGAGAAAAGTCGCGCTTGCTGCGTTATTTATTGTTCTTACGATTTTTATCAAGTTATTCGGGATCGTTGCACTTTCACTGTTTTTACTTTATCCTCAACGGTGGAAAGCCTTGTTATATGCACTGGTCTGGGCCATCATCATTGCGATCCTACCGTTACTGGTTGTCAATCCGGCACACCTGATTTTATTGTATCAGAATTGGCTTACCCTGCTTGTTAAAGATTATGCCGTCCCGAACTCGTTCTCCATCTATGGATGGCTGAATGCATGGTTTAACCTGGGTGTTTCGAGATCCGTAGTTTTTGTAACCGGGGGCATTTTGTTTATCATCCCGCTCATCAGACGCCGTTTATTCAGTGAAGTAAAATTTCGTTTGTTCTTTCTTGCGAGTATATTGCTCTGGGTGGTGCTGTTCAACCACAAGGCTGAATCCCCGACATACATCATTGCCTGCACCGGAGTATCAATATGGTTCTTTATTCAGAAATTAAGGGTGGAGAATCTTATCCTGCTGGGATTGGTTTTTGTGTTCACCGTTCTTTCGCACACGGATCTTTTCCCCGACCATGATTTCATTGATAAATATTGCCTGAAAGCTGTGCCCTGTATCCTGGTGTGGATAAAATTGTTGTGGGATCTGATGAATCCTGCGTATAAGACCGAAGCGGAAGTTCAGGTTTCAGGATAATAGTTCTGCAGGCTGATGAATTATATCAAACGCTACTTAAAGGCAAATCTTAATTTTTTTGTCACATGGTTGTTAACATATAATTCGCTATTGCCCGGTTGAACTCCATTTCCACTGCCGTGACCGCCTCCATGCATTCCTCCTCCACCCATGCCGCCCCCGCCATGATGTCCGCCTCCACCCATTCCTCCTCCGCCATGCTGACCACCACCCTCCATTCCACTTTCTTCTGCTCCTTTTTCTTCACCGCCCGTATGCATCGGAGGAGCAGGTAGTGCATTGACTTTTATCTCGTAACTAAAGACCCTGTTGGTGTCTGCTCCTGTCAGCTCATTTTTATAAAAAGTCTTGAATGGAATGATAGCTTCATAATAGAGAATCCCCAGGCTATCAATCGTAATGGCTGCAGATAATCCGGAAGGATTGTTTACCAATGAAATAATACCTGTCAACGGTGGCTTAAAGCCAGTCAGCTGCGCTTCCGTTGCATGGTTCAGCATCTTTTTGCTCATCGTTGAATAGTCACGTTTTTCTCCTGGTTTGGGTTCCTGGTGAAGCTCGCGGTCCGAATGCTTTTCCATGACAATTTCATTTGCAATGGGGAAAATGAACCCAATGGGAAATGATTTTTTTTCCAGTGTATCAATCCTGAACTCAACTCCACCGTGCAGAATTTTTCGCTGAGAGGTCTCATCTGAAACTTTCATGCACAGGTATAAATTATTCCTGTCGTTGGTAATGGTGTAGTTGATCCTGCTTTTATCATCATAAAACCGCAATGGATTGGGCCATTCCGTGATCTTTCCATCGGCCACCACATGTTTGCTTTGCCAGTCGAGCGCATCCGTTTCTTTGTGCGCAAAGGATGTAAAAGCTGAAGCAATAAAAAGAAGAATGAAAATCTGACTTAATTTCTGTTTCATGTTGATACAAATCACCTGTTAATTTTATTGTTTTGGATATTGTTAAAATGCAAGGTCATTAATTTATCCATCATCCTTCTTCAACCAATTTTTTAATTTGTTCCAAAATTGGACTCCAGCCGATGCCATCATTGTATGAATCTTCAAATCTCTTTGCACCATCGGCTACAGTGGAATAATCTCCCTGGGTCACGGTCAGCAGGGTGTCGCCATCCTGTTCTTTCAGATCGTATGTCACGGTCAGGTAGTTCTCAGGAATATCGGCCATGGCCGAATTCGGGTCAATGGTGGTATAAGCTAAAAACTTCCCGGGAATGATCTCCGCGATCGTTCCTTTGACAAAAACCATTTCCTGCCCTTGATAAGAACCTCTCCACAACAATGGGCTTCCGACTTTCCAATCGGAGACCGTTTCACAACCAAACATGTATTTTTTTGTCTGCATCGGATTTGTCAGTGCATCCCAGACTTTCATAAACGGTGCATTGATCAGAATAGTGTTGGTGATCGTTAACTTGTTTGCCATTCGATGTAAATTTTTAAAGATGAGTTGATGGTTAATTATTTCATTTGTGAGACAGTCATATATTGAAGTTAGTTCTTAAAATGCACTGTGATATAAACCACTTCGGGCCTGTTTCCAAGACGAATCGGTGGTCCCCAGGTCCCGAAACCGGAAGAGATATAAAAGTGGGTTTGTCCTTTCTTCTTATAACCCCAACTAACCTCATACATTGCGTTGGTGATATAATTAAACGGCCACATCTGGCCGTGGTGCGTATGACCGGATAGCTGCAAGTCCACGCCCTGGTCAACCACATCCTGGAAATTGAAAGGCTGGTGATCCATCAGGATGACAGGGAAGGAGCGATCGACACCGGCCAGGACATCTTTCAATGGTTTTCTCTTCACGCCTGTAAAACGTGAAATGTCGCGATCGTTACGACCGGCCAGCCAGAATTTCCCGTCAATCAGTTCGGACGTATCCTGCAGGTATTTTATTCCATGCGCTTTCAGGTATTCCACAGCTTCCCTGGCGCCACCAATGTATTCATGATTCCCTGTGATGGCATAAACTCCGTATTTTGCATGAAGATTCTTCAGCGTCTCACCGAGATTCCTGCGGATCACGGGTTTCAGATCTTCATCCACGATATCGCCAGCCAGTAAAATGATATCCGGGTTCAGTCCATTGATTTTGTTCACCAGGCGTAAAGCCCCGCATTTTCCTACTAGTGTGCCCAGGTGAATGTCGGATGCCAGCGCAATGGTGAGCTGACTTGCTCCTCCTGCATTTTTCGGAATATTTATATCCAGCCGTGTCGTCTTTGGATTTCGTGCATTGATGAAACCGGCGATCAATGCCATAGAGACAATACCAACAGAAATAAAGAAGACGACCAGTTTCGACTTCGCATAATCAGTAAAAATTGCTGAAGGCAGGAAATGAAACAAATCGTTGAGCCCGCGTGTGAGATCCAGAACCAGGATGATGATCACGAAATAGGCCATGGCCCCCAGCCAGAAGGATCCGATCCAGGTAAACATTTCTGTGATGTTACAGGGGATCGCCCGTTCAAGGAATCGTGCAAGAACGAAAGAAGCCGCAAGAAACCAGAATACCGGGATGAACCAGTGCCTGAGTGTGGAACCGGAAGGGAGCGCCTGCAGTCCGCGGACAAAAATATACGTATTGAGAAGTCCGTAGAGCGTCAGAACGACCAGGATAAAAACAAGAAATGTCGAAGATTTCATCTAGAATTGAAAATAAATAAAAGGTTGAATGCCTGAAACTTTAAACTGGTACACGAAGATAATAATTAAAAAGACCATGATCGCCTTTACAGGATCAGAAAGGAGCAGAAAAGATTTTTTTACCCTTGACTTCAGACTTTCAGGAAACCACACCATAATAAATCCAAGCATCATAACAACCAGGATCTTCCAGTAAGAGATGAGGATGACGGGAATTAACCCGGCATGAAAGTGAAACAGGATTTTGTTCATCATGATCAGAAATGAATCCATCCCGGATACGCGGAAAATGATCCATGTGAAAACAATAAACTGAAAAGTGATGAAGCCGGAAAGAAAAAGCCGGAAGGAGTTTCCGGATTTGCTTAACGTGACTTTTGGGTAGATGAATTTATGGATGATCAATGCAATTCCATGAATCCCGCCCCAGATCACGAAGTTTATTGCAGCACCATGCCATAAGCCGCATAGCAGGAAGGTGATAAGAATACTGAAAAGATAGATCCATTTTTCCGTGCGGATCTTCAAATAGTATTTCTTTGTCATCCTGCCGGAAAGCTGGTAAGCCAGCGGAAGAAAAAGATAATCGCGGAACCATGTTGTCAGGCTTATATGCCATCTTTTCCAGAATTCATTGATGTTTCGGGCACGGTATGGTGCATTGAAGTTGGGTGGCAACCTGAATCCAAGCAGCAATGCCACACCGATTGCAATATCCGTATATCCTGAAAAATCAAAATAGATCTGCAGCGTATACCCGTAAATGGCAAGCAGGTTTTCGAAACCACTGAAAAGATGTGGGTTCTCGAATACACGCCCGATAAAATTCACGGAGATATAATCAGCGACAACAATCTTTTTGACCAAGCCTGTCAGGATCAGGAATACAGCAGAACCAAAGTCCTCGCGGCTTAGTTGGAATTGCTGGCTGACTTGCGGAATGAATTCCTGCGGCTTTACCAGGGGACCGGAGATCAGGTTCGGGAAGAAGCTGATATAAACTGCGAAATCAACCAGGTTCCGGACAGGTTCTATACTTTTCCTGTGCACTTCAATAGAATAACTGACCAGTTGGAAGGTGAAAAATGAAATGCCGATCGGGACAATGAGATTACCAAAATTTCCGGAAAATGATTTACTGAAATTCAAATCCCCTGTATGGTTTATTAACGAAAGAAAAAATGAAGTGTACTTGAAAAAAATCAGCAAACCTAGGTTTACCAAGAGGCTCAGCCAGAGGATCAGCTTCCGTTGTCTTTTGTCATCCTTGCCGGAACTTAATTTTGCCAAATAGAAATTGAACAGTACGACGGCAATGAATACCAGGGAAAATAATCCACCGGCCCTGTAGTAAAAGAACAGGCTGGAAATCAAAAGAACGACATTCCTTATCCTGATCTGCCTGTAAACAAATGAAAATACAAACAGCACCACACCAAAGAAGATCCAGAAATTGGCTTGTGTGAAAAGCAATGGCGAGTTGGTTTCAGGAGAAAAAAGACGACTCAGGTATTCCATTCCGCCAGGTTATTTTACACGGTCAATAAATGCAGAATAGGCATCAATCAGGGCATCCGAAAGAAGGTCGCCCTGGATGATATATCCCGCCTTGTCAAAATGCAACTTGTCTTTGGAAACCAAACCTTTCTTGTACCATAGCTGGATCGATTTGGCACCACCCATGATGGAATAAAAATCCCATACCGCACAATCAGTTTCCCTTGCAATTTCAAAAATCACATCCCTTAAAACGGGCAAATTCTTATTGACATACCTGCGTTTCCTGAAGCTGTCGCCGGGAATGGTCAACAGCACCGGTAAAACCGGATCATCTTTCCTGAGATTCCTGATAAGCGCTTTGTAATTTTCCTTGAACTGATCCTTGTCGAACTTCACCGGGTAGGCATCATTGGTGCCAAGCGAAACGATCACCAACCCCGGCTTTGCCTGTGCAAGCTGCTTTGTAAGCAGATCGCAGCGGAGGAACGAGATCACCTCGGCTCCGTTAACACCTGCAGCACTGTATGTGATTCCTGCATCCTTGTTCTCAAAGTCCACACCATAAAGACTGAAAAAACTCTTCAGGCTATCTTTTCTAACAATCCTCATCCGCAATGAATCCTTCATGAATTCATTGAAGACGATCTCAGTGAAACCTGAAGCCGGGGTTTGCTGAATCGAATATCTCCCTTCAAGCCCGGGAAATTCAAAACCAAAATTATGAGCGTCTTCATTGTGATAGATCCTGATGAAATTAAAATCTGTGGCTGGATCCCTGAAGTGGAAAATGATCTCTGACAGGCTGTCCTTAGTTTTCACCATGATGCCCAGAACACCCAGTGAACACTCCTTATTGTATTCAACATTACGGCAGCTTTCCCAGGTTCCGGTAAATTTCACAAAGTAATCGACCGGGTTGTTTGTCCTGGCCATCCGGTATGGGAATACCAGTCCGCGTGCACCGCAACCGGTAGCAATATCATTCATTAATCTCTTCCTGACTTCTCCGGAAAAAAAATCTGCCTGGATGTGTGAATCGCCGATATGCAGGATATTGATTGTACCTTCACCATGAAGGACCAGTTTATTGAAGGAAGTGAAGAGACGATCAAATTGTGCAGAAGACTTGCCGGGGAATTGAATCACGTTCGCATTATCCTGCTGAATATCCTGTCCTGCAAGCTTTACAGACAGGAAGATGAAGATGCCGGACAGAAGAAACCAGGCTTTCAGATTCATCTTTTTTTGGTTAAGAATTCGTTATAGTCATGGATCAACGCGGAATAAAACATCTTCGAAACCATTCGCGCACCCGTGTAGTTGAAGTGAATAAAATCTGTTGTTGCGAGTGGTTCCTTTGCAAAGACCCAGCTTGGCATTGAATTTTTTCCGCCCATTGCCTCGTACAGATTCCAGAATACGCAACCTGCTTTCATCGCCGCAGCCCTTTGCGCAGCCACGATCTTTTCAACACTTGCATAGCTCTCGTATACATCGCCGACTTTCTGTGACGCATCAGAAACACCAATCACGATGATGCAAAGCTCAGGATCCAGTTTCTTTAAAAAAGCAAGCTGGCGGTAAAATGCATTCTCGTAATATGAATAATCAGGAAGATTGCCGGGAATCGCGTTGACTCCAAACTGAAGGATCATCAGGTGAACATTCAGTTTATGCAACATCCCGTTCAGCAATGTCGGATTCATCCGTGTAAATTCCAGTCCTGAACTGCCGCGAAGCGGGATATTATCTACAGAAATCCCGGTCGGCTGATCCAGGCAAATCCCGTAGAAGTCCGGACTGTCGGGACCTGAGAAACGGATCGTCAGGTTTGCCGGGGCTGATGAAAATGAATAATCCAACTCCCGGAGATCGTTCACCGGTGGAAGAGAATCGGATTTCATTTGCCTGTCATCAGTTAAGAATGTTGTCCTGGTACTTGTGTGGTTGTTTGCATAAAAGACCCTGCACCGGTTGAATTGCTTTGATTTTCCGTAAGAGCGACCGGCCCCGGAGATTCTGATCCAGGCATCCTTGCTTTCCGAAACAGGGTTGAGCGAATCCTGCAGCCGTGTGAACCTGAAATAACTTGCGAGTGCCCCGTAAGGTCTTTTTCCCTGCTGGCTGTATGGAGTTCCGAACAGTCCGAACCGGCTCCAGTTCCCGGAAGTTGTGATCTGGAGTGAAGTCCGGCTTGCTTCTTCATTGAATGATAGCAATCCCGGCCCATTGCCGCCAAACTCGCCCTGGAACCTGAAGCGCAGGTATTCGGTGATCCGATCTGCCTCAAGCTGGGAATCACCATAATGAAGAATGTGGATACATTCTTTGGAAGGTGACATCTCTGCCAGCATACTGAAAAAAGTATCCAGTGATCTCTTGCTGCTGTCAGGGTATTCCAGGAACTGGTTAATTGCAGGGTGCGGAACAGAATCGTGCGGATGATCCGGTTTCACAGTTTTAAAGGCGACGACCGAATCGGCTTTATCATCCTGCGAGATCTTTGTGATATCAGCATATTCAGCAGCAGGTGGATGAAACAGGTCAAAGACCGACGGGATCCTGATCTCAAATCCATCTGCAATATGTATTCCTTTTGCCTTTGTAACAATGGAGATCAATCCAATGACAATGAAAATTCCAAAAAGCAGCAAAAAGATACGGAAAGGTTTCATTCCCCTGGAACTTGGTTGAGCACGGCAACTGAATTTCGAAAAACCGGGATAATTTCTGATTGCCTTATTTCCTGCCTGATGAAGGAGGGTGGATGAGCAGCTTCTGACCTACAACGATCGTATTTGAATGCAGATGATTCCATGTTTTCACGTCATTGACACTTACGTTGTACCGGGCCGAAATAGAACCCAGGTTATCTCCGTTCCTGACTTTGTAGTAACTGTCGGAACCGCTGTTTTGTTGCGATTTCGAAAAAGATTTTGCTTTAACGCCGGAATGGAAAAGAAGGTCATTTTGTTTTGCAGCAATCTCATCTTCCAGCACATTATACCTGAAAATTGAATCGGACATCTGCCTGAACCGGAGGGCACTGTTGGATGGAAGACGCAATACATAAGATTTTCTCTGTGAAGGAAGAACATCTCTTTTGTACTGCGGATTCATGTTGCGGATTTCCTGGAGCGGAAGGCCCGTCGCATTGGAGATTTGCTGAAAATGAAGTCTGCGGGAAATATGGATGGTATCAACATCATTCGAGAAATCAAGGATGAACGGTTGAAGTCCATAATCCGTATGATGTTCTGCAACATAAGTTATCGCCATGAAAGCCGGGATGTAGTCGCGGTCTGCCAGTGGAAGAAAAGGATAAAGACTCCAGAAATCTTTCTTGCCGTTGGCGCGGCGAATGGCTTTGTTCACATTGACCGGTCCCGAAACAAACGCCGTAAGCGCCAGGGTCCAGTCATTGTAAAGAGAATACAACTCTTTCATATACCGTGCCGCTGCATCCGTAGAGCAGAGAAGATCTTTTCGCTCATCAACCATCGAATTGATCTCAAGGTTAAACAGCTTCCCGGTAAGATAAGTCATCTTCCAGTAACCGGTGGCCCCGTTTCCGGATGTTGAATTTGGATTATAGATTGAAGCAAATGAAGGCAGGTAGGCAAGTTCCAGTGGCAAATGGTATTTTGCAAAAATCTCCTTGAACATCGGGACATAATGCTCGGAAAGTCCAAGCAATGCACATGCAGCCTCAGGCCGTTTCCGTATCAAAAGATCAATGTATTGCTTTACAGTATCATTGTAAGCGACATGAACAACGGAATTCATCTCGCATAAATGATCCCGGATAATCGAATCATAGAGAATTGTATTGCCCGGTTTAAGTGAAGCAAGGATCCTTTTATTCACCGATTCATTCTTCTGAAATGAAACCTGGAATGGATTTCCTCTTACCAGAGAATCAAGGTCGCATTGAAAAGTTGGAACTTTAAAACATACCGAATCACTAACCAGGTGCAGATGGGCAAAGATGAATAGCGGAAAGAGAAGGAACAGGATGTTTAACAGAAATGTCTTTTTACCAGGCATCAGGGTTAATTTCATGAAGTACAAAAAAACGGAAATTTTCAGACAATTCCGAATCTGAATTGATCTTTTATGAAAATTTAACTTCTTTGTTAATAAATATGAGCCGGTTTTGATGCACTGCATATTTATTCTATCTTTGTTATATCCAAAGTTTTGATGATGATGTCTGAATTGAAAAGCAGGCCCGGTGAGAAGCATGGTCAGATCAATCAAATCCTGAACAGATGAATCCTATCCAGAGAACATTCCTGAAAACGCCCATAGGTTTTCTCGAACTTTCAGGTTCTGCGAGAGGTTTACAGCAAATTAATTTTCTTGATTTCAAAGTGAAGATTCCCCGTACGCCGGCTTATCTGAAGGAAGGTGTGCTTCAGCTGGAAGAATATTTTTACGGGACACGTGATATTTTTACAATCCCGCTTGATCTCACGGGAACGCCTTTTCAATTAAACGTGTGGAAAGAATTGCAAAAAATCCCGTATGGTTCAACGATGACGTATCTTGAGATTGCACATAAATTAGGAAATATCCATACGTTGCGCGCAGTTGGCGGGGCCAATGCAACCAACCCGGTACCCATTGTCATTCCTTGTCACAGGGTGATTGGCACGAATGGAAAACTAGTTGGTTATGCCGGTGGCTTAAAACGAAAAAAATGGCTGCTTGAACACGAACATGCCTTCTCGCAGGGAGATCTCTTTTACAATTAATTCCCGGCTGATCAGAATTTCAGGATCCATGCATCCTTCATTGTCTTCCTGACTTCACGCAGCGCGCTGTCGGCAGCTGCCTTCACCTGAAAATCAAGAACAGAAACCCGCAGTTTGCGATCCCGTTCAAGCAATTTTGCTTCCGGGTAACCCTGGCTTTTCAGGTCATCCAGGCTTTTTATCATCTCGGCACGCGGCGACTGACTCTTCACAACGATGTAATAACGTCCCGACGGTTTTTTAAAAATCTCTGGCTGAATCTGCGTATTTTCAGTTTTCTTATGCTTCTGGATTTTTGTCGTATCAGCATTTGTTGCCACTTGCTTATGAGCTGCCGGGGGGGTCTCTGCTGATTTTGGTGGAACAACAACAGGAGTAATGGCAGGAGCAGGCTCCTTCTTCACAACAGGTTCTTTCTTAAGTGAAGCAACAGGCGCTGAGCCACAAACCACCGGGGCCAATTCCTCGTCGGGAAGTTCACCAAACCATGCTGCAGCATAATTCTCATAAATTGAAATCCCGATGGCATTCCATTTTTTTCCATTCCACTTGCCGGTGTTCATCAGGAAACTATTGAAATAATCAACCGATTTCCATAATTCAATAATGCTGTCGATCACAGTGGCGTTATTTTCCCAGTAAACGATCTCATAGCCTTTTCCTTTGTATGTAGTGAGTTCCCTTGGCTTATCCCAAACACTGTTCTTTTTATTCTCATCCCTTGGATAACAAAAAGGCTTCCAGTGACCATTTGCGGACCACGAATGGGCATTGCACGGACCCTTGTCAGGATGATTGAGAAACAGATCTTTTACATGAAGTGCTGCCACATAACATAACGATTTTGACAGGGGAATGGGAGGAAGGTCATACCGGGCGCGATATTCATTGATCATTGTATATAGCTTGAATTCCATCGGAGAAACACAGAATGATGAAGGAATTTCATTTACTCTCTTCTCAGCATGCTGGGAGAAGCTGGGGCATGCAGCAGAAAGCAGGAAGAAAAGCAGGATTTGCCGGGTATATTTCATTTCTACTTTTTTATTTTTTTGGTCATTTGTTGTTTATCGTCCGGGAATGTCCGGGTCGGGCTGAACAGGATTGACTGGTCACGATCGAGGATCCGTGCATAGAACCCATATTCATCCATGTTGTTTTCAATCTTCAGCATCAGCTTATTCCATCCTTTGTTAACATGGAGAAAAACCTGGCCCTGGTCAGGTTCTGCAATCCGTGCGCCGGTGTACCGGAAGATCTGTTTGTCGTTGAAAAACACCTTCATCCCGTCATCAGAGCCAATCAAGAGCTTAATGATACGCTCTTCCCTGGAATAAAGATAAGTGAGTGCGTAGGAAATGGCAAACTCTTTTTCAAGAGAAAATTCCTGTAATGAGACATATCCGTTTGATGAAACATGAATCTGTTTCCATTTCAATGTCTGATTGAATAGGCCATGATAGGAGCTGTTAATGTCTGCATTTTTCTCGGGTGGATAAATGGAATCGATGCTGCTCCTGGTTGTGACATTTTTACGCTGGTTTGGAAATGGTCCGGCGATGAGCCAGTCGGGAAAATAATTGCGTTGCGGGATCATTTTTATGCCGTCAAAGCCCGTATAATACCCGGCCGAGTGATCATCTTTCCCTTCAACGACAAACTTCAGGCTGAAGCCGGAACCGGCATTGGGAATGTCTTTCAGGACAATACTTCCACCGGGATTGATGACCGGCGAATATCCGTGAATTTCACCGACCCGCTTAGTTCCAAGAAAGATCCCGATATTCCCGAAATCCGGGGCTTGAGAATAATAAATACTGATCGTGTAGGATATTTCTTCAAGCCCAGGAAGGTTCAGCATGAAGGTGCCGCCATTCCCGGATTCAATCAGCATCTGTTTCAAACCGCTCCATTCAGGCCCATTGTCTGACATGTCGATCACCCTGGATTTCATCCCCTGCAGGTTGAATTTGAGATTCTCGGCTTCCATTATGCGGATAGGCGTGATGGTACGCAACGGAATCCGCTGACCTGCCTTTGGAATCGGCGGAAATTTTTGATGCGGCTCGATCTGGTACCAGTAAACCGTACTGCTGTAATCCGCTACATCCCTGTTTCCTTTGCCATGTTCAAAACTGAAATCGATCGCTTTTTTAAATGGTATGGCGTCGGTGATGTGAAACCGATAAGCTGCAATTCTGCTGAGTGAATCGTTTTTCAGGATCAAACCATTATACGGTCCCGCATATTCACCACGGTTAAAATTCCATCCGCTTGAGAAATAATCTTCAGTGGCGGTCCCAAACATGGATGGCCTCTTTTCCCCATCAACAAAAACCCTCTCAGTTCCATCAAGAAATGAAAATGTGCCGTCATAAGATTGAATGTTCATATTTACACCTACGATATGACCATGACCGGTTGTTTTAAGAATTGTGTAGTTTGAATCATAATCAGTCCGTACATCCCGGTGCCAGTATGCGTGGAAATAAGCAACATCCGGGCTGATCGGATCTTCCAGCTTCTGGTAATTGATCTGATAATAGAAACCAGGGATTTCGAGACCGGTCTCGTTGACAATAATAATCTTTGCACTTCTTTCGAAAGGCATGGGAAAGAAACAGGTCAATCCTCCGCCTGACATGCCCAGATAGGCAGTTGAATATTGTTTGTACTCAAAACCACAGCCAAAAAAATCACCCAGCGGAACCTCAACTGACGGATACTTTTCTCCATCCCAGTACATTCTGACCAGGATTCTCCTTAAATAATACGGATCTTTTGAATCGACCGCAAACCAGATCCGGGTGATGATCCCGGGACCAGTTGCATTCAGGATCGTGGCTGTCTTGCCTGACTGGATAACCACACGGTCATTGTTTTTTCCAGAACTGTCATGACTCGAAACTTCGATCAGCTTACATGGTTTCAGGGAAGGCAATTCTCCGGGGTTTAATATCTTTTCAATCTCTGCCTCGTTTGAAGAACTACAGGATGCCAGGACGATTCCTGAGATGATAAGTAAAAATAATGCAGCGTATAACCGGTTTTTCATCTTCTGTTTGTTGTAACGTGGAAGAGGCTGAAAATCCACGCAAGGATTTGCAAAATTAAATCATTTAAAATGTTATTTCACATTTTCTTCGATCAGCAATTTTGCGATGATGGAATCAGGGAAATAATTTGTGATACCATATCCAGAATCATCCTGCAGGTTGTAGAATTCATAGAAATCATGCGTTTTGGAAAGCTGGGCAGATACGCAGGAGATTATTTTGCCTGCCAGTTCTGCTGCTTCATCCGGTGAACCGGAATTTTTCATGCAGTAATAATTGAGGTAATTCAGGATGAGACTTGAATCCTTCAGTTGATTCATATTCCCTTCTTTGACCGGTGATACAGCCTGCGCCTTCTTTGACCATTCCAGTGATTCTGCTGTCCTGCCAAGTTCCTTTGCCATCCATGAAAGGCAGTTTTCTTCTGCAGAAAGAAGTGCAGCAATAGCATAATTCATCTCACTTCCCGGATCATTGTTCCGGATTAAAAGGTTGACAAACTTCACTCCTGTAACATAAGTTTCCCTGAGGAACTTTTTATCTCCGGATTGTTTATAGAGTTGCAATCCGATCAGGTTATAAACCGGAATTGCGGATGAAATTTTTCCTTTGCCAGCTTCGGTTACCGAAAATGTCAGTGGTTTCTTTTGATCCAGGTAATCAGTCAGCAAACGAAATGCATTGTCGGCGGAATTCCTGTCTACGTAAATATATCCCATAAGACCGGGAGCATCCTTCCATAATTGACGGTACTTTAAACTATCAGGCAGCTGATTTTTTACAGAAGAAAAAAAGTTGTACACGAAAGGCGCAAATGCCGGAAACATTGAAACCCTTGACAGGTTAAGCGCACTGATGTAAATCATTTTATCCTGAGGCCGGTCAAACATTGTCTTCGGAACATTGGCAAATAACATCAGGTTGTCTTCGAAAAAAGTCTTCATCAGGCAACTCTTGAGTTTACAGGCTTCGCTTACCAATGATTCTGTCTTTTCATCTTTTCTCCGGACTCCCCTGATGTACCTGAATGAAATCGTTTCATGCGGCCTTACAAATCTTGCCTGGTGAAACATCAGGAACCTCGCGAAAGTGTCAATTGGTTTGATTGAATCAATGATCGGCCGGGAGGATGAACCTGCCATCTGTAAAAGCCTTGAGTCCCCGGGAGAAGAAAGACCATTGTCATAACCTGAGATCTTTGGAGAAGCTGTAAAAAATTCTGTAAAATTTTCCGGGCGCTGAATTTCATTGCTCCTGCTGGTTGTGAGTTCATTGTGCCTGACCAGTCGTTCAGCCAGGAATCCACCGGCGTGATTATCGAATGTGGAAACTTCTGCCGAATCATTGCCAAAATCAAGGACCGGGAAAACTGAAACATCATGCCCCAGTGCCCCTGTATTCGTGATTTCCATATCAACCAGGGCCATCGAGAAACTGTAAACAAAAAAAGTTTCCCTCACATGGATTTCCTTTACAGGCTGATATTCCATTACCATCATATCCGGGAAGGAATAAATCACGACGGGTTTTTTATAATATTCACCGGTCTTCATGACAAGCGTATCATCAATTTTCCAGAACGAATACATCTTGCCTGATTTGTTACCAGTGAAAGTTACGGGGGATGAATCCGTGTAATAATCCATTTTATAAGCAATGGCTTCTGGGAAAGTTGTTCTGGATATCGTGGCCGAATAGGTTGTGTAGATTGGATCATGAGAAGAAGCATCGATCCTTAAATAGCGGTCAATTGCAGTCAGTGACTGTGAAAATAAAGTAATCGGAACTACGAGGAAAATGAGCAGGAGTGATGAAGGTTTCATGTAAAAGACTTACAGCTTTTCGAGCAATTCATTCAGTGAACAGGCTACAGGAACCCCACAGTTCATGATTCGCTCCTCCGAATGATGCCCGTTGGGAATGAGGATGCAGTCAATTCCTAGCGAAGCAGCCACTTCCGCATCGTGATTTGTGTCGCCGATAAAAATGATCCGTTCAGCCGGAATATTAATGGACGTCAGCAACGTATTGCCTAGTTCAACCTTCCCATGCGCATAATGATCATCGAGACCGGTGATGTGATCAAAATAATTTGCTACACCCAGTTTAGCCGTTTCCAGCCTTAATTCATTGATTTCACGTGCCGACAGGATATTTTGCTTGTAGCCTTTATCTTTCAAAACCTGTAATGTATTTATCACCTCATCAAAAAGGGAACATTCTTCCTGCCGCAGGTTATACATGTTCATGAATTCCATACCCACGGACTCAAAAGGCTCAGCATCGAAATCGAAGCCAAGTTTGCCGTAATAATCCTTTACTGGAAAATCAAAGATCGTCCGGTATTTTTGAAGCGATAACAGCGGCAGATCACGTTTTGAGAGCATCCTGTTCATTACTTCAACACACAGCCAGGCATCATTCAGCAATGTTCCGTTCCAATCCCATATTATATGTGTATACTTTCGTGGCGGCATCTTCATGAAATAAGTAATTTTGCAGGGTCAGATTTTTTTGTTTTCAAAAATAGGTAAAAACTGCATTCCCCGATGGATTTTCATTTCCCTGCTGAAACGATTCCTGGACTTGGTTGTTGTTCAATCTGTCCGCGCAATTGCTATGCCGACAGGTTCTCCGATAAGCAGGGATATTGCAACACCGGTGCCGGGTTCAATGTCTCATCTGTTTGTATCCACCATGGAGAGGAACCGCCAATTTCTGGGAAAGAAGGCATCTGTAACATTTTTTTCACTGGTTGTAACCTTCAGTGCATCTATTGCCAGAACTACCAGATCAGCAATAAAAATGTATACAGACTGGAAAAAGATCCGTCGCTGAATGGAATTCTTGATAAGATCATTCCAATCCTGGATAAAGGGATCACACGTGTGGGTTTTGTTTCGCCTTCTCATTGCATTCCCCAAATGAAGCAGATCATCGATGGAATTCATTCAAGCGGATACAAGCCGGTAATTGTATTCAACACCAATGCCTACGACAAGGTTGAAACCATCCGGTCACTCGAAGGAATGGTTGATGTGTATCTTCCCGATTTTAAATACATGGAAAACAAACTGGCAGATGACTATTCTGATGCTGCTGATTATCCGGAAACAGCTTCATCTGCAATAAAAGAGATGTACAGGCAAAAAGGTGCAGCATTGCACCTTGATGAAAATGAGGCTGCCTTATCAGGAATCATAATCCGTCATCTCGTGCTGCCGGGGCATATTGAAAATAGTTTGAATGTATTGCGTCATATTGCAAATGAGATATCTCCGAAACTGCACATTTCGCTCATGTCCCAGTATTACCCGACACCGCAGGTAAGTTGCCACCCGGTTCTGAACAGGACTGTGACTGCAACTGAATATAAAACTGTAACCGATGAGATGGATAACTTGGGAATGGAGAATGGCTGGGTCCAGGAAATTGAAAGTACAACAAATTATCAGCCAGATTTCAACAAACCCCATCCGTTTGAACCGTGACCTGAATTCAAATCAGCTCCATTTTCCACGGTGGGTAGGATATTCCAATGCTTTTTCCAGTAAAATGAGATAATCTTTTCTTGGGATCTGGTCTGCCCCAAGACTTATCAGGTGATTGGTTTCAACCTGTGAATCGATAAATTGAATTTTCAGCTCCTTTGCTTTTTGCACCAGCCAGTACATGGCTACTTTCGAGGCATCGGTCATCCTGAAAAACATGGACTCTCCAAAAAATGCGCTGCCCAGTGAGACACCGTATAAACCGCCAACAAGTTTCCCTTCAAAATAGGTTTCAACAGAATGTGCATAACCGGCCATGTGTAAATTGTTGTAAGCTTCTTTCATCTCATCTGTCAGCCATGTTCCTTCCTGGATTGCCCTTTCACCACTGGCACAACCATCCAGGACTTGGCTGAAAGCAGTGTCCCACCTTACCTCGAACATCCTTTTTTTTATTTTTTGCTGAAGACTGCGTGAGATTTTAAAACGATCAGGCAACAGGACCAGCCTGGGGTTGGGCGACCACCAAAGGATTGGTGAATCTTCAGAATACCAGGGAAAAATTCCGCTGGAATAGGCACAGATCAATCGCTCAATGGATAAATCACCACCGATGGCCAGTAAACCGTCAGCTTCTGCGAAGCTGACATCAGGGAAAACAATTTCATCCGGTAACTGGAATATCGGCATGCGTCAGGATTCATCGAGGCTTTTCATCATACGGGAACAGGCAATATCAATTTCTTCATCAGTGATCGTCAGGGGAGGAGCAATGCGGAAAGTCATCGGATGAAACAAATACCAGTCAATGATAAGTCCATTGTTCAGCGCAGCCCGGGTCAGGTTGTTTCTCGTTGAATCATCCCTGATCTCAACTCCAAGAGCAAGACCTTTTCTTCTTATTTCTTTAATCGTTGGATGTCCTTTAATCTTTTCCTGAATCATTTTCCCTTTGGATTCAACCCTTTCCAGGAGATGATCCTGAGTAATTACCTGCAGGCTTGCAAGCGCAGCCGCACAGGAAACCGGGTGACCACCAAAGGTTGTAATATGCCCAAGCTCAGGGTTGAAAGTCAGTGTGCTCATTATTTCTTTCGATGAAACGAAAGCCCCGATTGGCATTCCGCCACCCATTGCTTTTGCAAGAACCAAAATATCCGGGCGAATCCCGAAGTGCTCAAAGGAGAACAATTTCCCGGTTCGCCCGAATCCCATCTGGACATCATCAATCACAAGAAGAGTCCCGGTTTCCGAACACCGCTTCCTCAATTTCAAAAGCCACTCCTGATCCGGAAGGATAATTCCTGCTTCTGCCTGGATAGTCTCGGCAACAATACAGGCGGTTCTGGTAGAGATATTGTCAAGATCATCCGGATCGTTGAACCCGAGGAAACGAATATCCGGGATCAATGGACGGAATGCATTCTTCAGCGGTTCATTTCCAAGAATACTCAATGCGCCCATCGTGCTGCCATGGTAGGCATTGGTAAAAGCCACAACTTCTGTCCGGCCGGTGAACCTCTTTGAAAGCTTGATCGCACCTTCAATAGCCTCACTGCCCGAATTGACAAGGTAAACAGAATTCAGGTTTTCCGGTAAAAAACTGACCAGCGACTTCGCAAGCATCACCTGCGGGGATTGAATAAATTCACCATAAACATTCAGGTGAAGATAATGGTCAAGTTGCTTGTGAATGGCTTCCAATACTGCCGGATGCCGGTGACCGATGTTGCTCACAGAGATCCCGGAGACAAAATCAATGTACTGCTTTCCGGATGCATCATACAGATAAATGCCTTCGGCCCGTGTAATCTCCAGTCCGATTGGCTGATCTGAAGGAAGTCCAAGATATTTGAAAAACATTTCCCGCTCCGTCATCTTAAAAATATTGTTCCGCTAAGATAGTAATTCGGAAAATATTTCTGTTCGCAATGATCATTTCTCCGCGATATCAGCATCCTTATCTGGGCAAATCTGCGTGAACCATTTTGAAAATCTAAATTATTCTTTCAATTTGGAAAAATTATCTTTGCAGATGATAAATCACCACTATGAAAGACAAAGTCATCATCATCACAGGAGCAAGTTCAGGAATTGGAAAAGCATTGGCATTTGCCTGTGCAGGGTTGGGCGCAAAAATCGTGATCTCTGCAAGGAATGAAAGCAAGCTGGCAGAAATAGCCGCAGAACTTACTTTATTGGGAACCGATGTTCTGCCTGTAAAAACTGATGTTTCAATTGAATCTGAATGTAAGGAACTCATCGTAAAAACCATCGCAAGGTTTGGCAGGATTGATGTCCTGGTAAACAATGCCGGGATTTCCATGCGTGCACTCTTCGACCAGGTCAGCCTGGATGTGATCCGGAAACTGATGGACACGAATTTCTGGGGAACAGTTTACTGCACCAAATTTGCATTGCCCTACCTGCTCGAATCGCAAGGATCGCTGGTTGGTGTTTCATCCATCGCAGGGTACAAAGGTCTTCCCGGGCGAACCGGCTATTCGGCATCGAAATTTGCCATGCAGGGATTTCTGGAAGTGGTCCGCATTGAAAATATGAAAAAGGGTCTTCACGTGCTGATTGCCTGTCCCGGATTCACCGCTTCAAATATCCGCAATGTAGCGCTGGCCTTTGACGGCAGCAGCCAGGGCGAAACACCGCTCGATGAATCCAGTCTCATGACTGCTGAAGCAGTCGCATCACACATCGTCGCTGCAATTCAAAAAAGAAAAAACTCGCTGATACTCACGACCCAGGGAAAGATGACCGTCCTGCTGAATAAATTTTTCCCTTCCTTCATGGATAAGATGGTTTATAACCACATGTCAAAGGAACCCAACTCACCTTTTAAGTAGTTCCAGGTGCAATGCGATCATTGGAATATTATCGGAACAAAACATTCATCACGCTAAAGAAAAGAATGGATTTTCGGAAATATAAATATCTGATCCTGATCGTGCTGGCTTTTGGAGTCATCTATTCCCTGATCTCCATTGTGAATCATTACTTCTTCCGGACCTACGCCCTTGATCTCGGAGCCTACACAAACGCGTTGTATGATTACATTCATTTCCATTGGAATGATAGTTCCGTATTTAAAGAAGTCAATGAAAACCTGCTCTCTGATCATTTCGACATTTATCTCATTCTTTTCTCGCCCTTGTCATTAGTATTCAAGACTTACACACTTCTGATTGTTCAGATCTTCTTTATCTTATTGGGTGGGGCAGGGGTTTACCGGTATTTTTCCCTGAAAGGAAAACCGGGTGGATTTGCACTTTGTGCTGCACTTTACTTTTACCTGTTTTTCGGGGTCTTCTCTGCAGTCTCATTCGATTACCACAGCAATGTGATCGCTGCCTGCCTCATTCCATGGTTCTTTTGCTTCATCAGGCAGAAAAGAGTGCTGGCGACAAGCCTGCTCTTTGTATTCATCCTTGTGTCCAAGGAAAATGTCTCTCTCTGGATGGCTTTTATTTGCCTGGGACTTATTGCAGAATACCGGAAGGATCATTTCTGGAGAAACTACCTGGTTTGTGCTTCCGTCCTGTCGGTTTTCTATTTCCTGCTGATAACTGCTGTCGTTATGCCGGCCTTATCAAATAATAACACGTATCCACATTTTAATTATTCAGTGCTGGGAAACAATTTCCTTGAAGCTTTTCTCTTCCTCATAAGGCATCCGCTTGAATCCTTCCGGACCTTGTTCATTAATCATACCCATAATCCTTTTGGGGATTATGCAAAAGCAGAATTCCATGTCCTGGTGCTGGTTTCAGGATTGCCCTTGCTACTCTGGAAACCAAGGTATCTCCTGATGCTGATCCCGATTTATTTCCAGAAACTATTTAATGACACCTACACGATGTGGGGAATTGACGGGCAATACAGCATTGAGTTCGCACCGGTCATGGCAATCGGGATTTTTTCAGTGATCTCTGATTTCAGGAATGACAGGATTTCCAGGGTGATCTCAATGGTTGTGTTGGTTACGACATTGATTTGCACGGTCAGGATCATGGATCACACGATGATCTTTACCAATAAATCAAGGATCAGGATTTACCAGCAGTCTCATTATTCAAGGGATTATGATGTGAAAAAGGTTTATGAACAAATGGCACGGATCCCGGGAGACGCGGTTGTCAGTGCAGAATCGCCTTTTTTGCCGCACCTGGCATACCGTGACCGGATCTACCAGTTTCCGATGATCCGGGATGCCCGGTATATTATCTATTCGCAGAAAGAGTATTCCTATCCGATGGAAAAGAAGGTATTTGATTCTCTCACGAAAACGTTGGAAACTTCAGGTAACTGGCAAATTCTCTACAAAGACGGGAATGTTACCTTGCTGGAAAAAGCTGCTCTGCGCGGACAATAACTTAACACCATGACGATCGTTCACGGCATTATCAATCTTTCTCTGATCAGGAAGATTAACCTCTTGGATGGTACTGAAGGATTGTGCTTCTGAGGTATTCGCGGTCAAGATGAGTGTAAATTTCCGTGGTTGTGATGGATTCATGTCCCAGCATTTCCTGCACTGCGCGCAGATCCGCGCCGCCCTCAACCAGGTGCGTGGCAAAAGAATGCCGGAAAGTATGCGGGCTCACATTCTTCTTTAACCCCGTTTTCTTTATAAGATCTTTGATGATTGTAAAGATCATGACACGGGTGAGTTTGGATCCTCTCCGGTTGAGAAAAACAAAATCTTCGAATCCCTTCTTCAGCGGGATGTGCGGTCGTACAAACTCAAGGTAGCTTGTTAACCTTTTTTGTGCAACACTCCCCAAAGGAACCAGTCTTTCTTTGTTCCCCTTCCCGATGATTTTCAGAAATCCTTCATTAAAATAGATGCAGGAGATTTTCAATTCGACCAGTTCTGTCACCCGGAGACCGCATCCGTAGAGCGTTTCCAGCATGGCCCGGTTGCGTTCGCCGCCAGTTTTGCTGAGATCAATGGCATTCAGCAGCAGGTCGATCTCCTGAATGCTCATGGTTGATGGCAACTTCCTTCCGATCTTTGGTGACTCAAGCATCTCCGTCGGATCAGTTCGGACCAGGTTTTCAAGCAGTAGGTATTTGTAAAACCCTTTCATCCCGGAGATTACACGGGCCTGGGTGCGGGCAGTCATCCCCATCTCCGTGATCCACCGCAGAAAATCCTGCAGATGCTTTAATTCCACCTGTGCAGGTTGCAGGTTAAGCGATGAGGCATCAAAGAATTGAGTCAGTTTCATGACATCATGAATGTAGGCTTCAACTGAATTCCCCGACAAAGAACGCTCCAGTTGAAGATAGGCCTTAAACCCTTTGATGTATGAGGACCAGTCCGCCAAGACAGATAAAGTTTATTGAAGAAGGTTAAAAGTATGAAATTATTTTGGTTATTAATATGAAAAAGCATATTTTTGCAGTCCCAAAATAAAAAGTGGAAGAAAATGGCTAAGAAGAGTAAAGATCAACGCATACAGGTAATCCTTGAATGCACTGAGCAAAGAGCAGCCGGCGTCCCTGGCATCTCAAGGTACATCACCAAGAAGAATAAGAAAAACACTCCTGAACGTTTAGAACTGAAGAAGTACAATTCTTACATGAAAAAAGTCACATTGCATAAAGAAATCAAATAATAACGATATACCATGGCAAAGAAAGTTGTTGCAACATTCCAGACTGGCAGCGGAAAAGATTTTACAAAAGTGATACGTATGGCAAAAACCGGCAAATCCGGTGCTTACGTTTTTAAAGAAAGCATTGTTTCTAACGACCTTGTAAAGGACTTTCTGACCAACGCAAAAAATTAATCTCCTTCTCATGAAGGTGAAAAGGCTTTTTTCCCTTGGGGAAGAAGCCTTTTTTTGTTCATGGGAGTTGTATAAATAGAACAGATTTACGATATGGGATTCTTTTCATTTCTTTCAAAAGATAAAAAGGAAAACCTTGATAAAGGACTGGAAAAAACCAAAACCAGCCTTCTGTCGAGGATTTCAAAAGTTCTGATAGGTAAATCCCAGGTTGATGATGAAGTCCTTGATAACCTTGAGGAGATATTAATCTCTTCGGATGTCGGTGTGGAAACCACACTCAAAATCATCGACCGGATCCAGAAGAGAGCAGCGAAGGATAAGTATACAAGCACTTCGGAATTGAATACCATGCTGAAGGAAGAAATTGCCGACCTGCTCCAGGAGAATAACGTCAAAGACCTGGCCGATTTTTCCCTTCCTGATTCCATCCGCCCTTATGTGATCATGGTTGTAGGTGTGAATGGCGTCGGGAAAACGACCACCATCGGGAAACTCGCACATAATTTCAAAAAGGCCGGATATTCTGTGCTTCTTGGTGCTGCCGATACGTTTCGCGCAGCTGCAGTCGACCAGTTGAACATCTGGGCAAAAAGGGCCGATGTTCCCATCATCATGCAGGCCATGGGCTCTGACCCTGCTTCTGTTGCCTATGATACGGTAAAAGCAGGCATTGCACGAAATGCAGATGTTGTGATCATCGATACTGCTGGCCGTCTGCATAACAAGATCAACCTGATGAATGAACTTTCAAAGATCCGCAATGTGATCCAGAAGCTCATTCCCGAAGCACCCCATGAAGTCCTGCTGATCCTCGATGCATCCACCGGGCAGAATGCCATTGAACAGGCTAAACAATTCACCGCTGCTACTGAAGTGAACGCCATCGCCCTGACGAAACTGGATGGAACAGCGAAGGGCGGGGTCGTGATCGGAATATCAGACCAGTTCAGAATTCCCGTGAAATACATCGGCATCGGCGAAAAAATGGAAGACCTCCAGGTCTTTAACCGTTTTGAATATGTCGACAGCCTCTTTAAGAATTAGATCCCCGCATTGAAGACTAAACCCAATCCTCACAGCATCGGCATCGTTTCACTCGGATGTGCCAAAAACCTCGTTGACACTGAAATCCTGATGAAACAGCTGGAAGCAAGCCATTTCAGGCTGATCCTTGATCCGGGCGATAATGACCTGCTCGACACTGCAATCATCAATACCTGCGGCTTCATCCTCGATGCCAAGCAGGAATCCATCGATACAATCCTGCAATTTGTGGAGGCAAAGAAAACGGGCCGGCTGAAAAACCTGTTCGTCATGGGATGCCTCTCCCAACGTTACAAGGAAGAACTTCTTAAAGAAATTCCCGAAGTGGACGAATTCTATGGCGTAAGTGACCTGAAACAAATTATTGAAAGGGTGGGTGGTGAGTTCCGTTCAAACCTTATCGGTGAAAGATACCTGACGACTCCATCGCATTACGCCTACCTGAAAATTGCCGAAGGATGTGACCGCTCATGTTCATTCTGCTCGATCCCGGCGATCCGGGGAAACCATGTCTCGAAACCCATGGAACAGGTGATCAGTGAAGCGGAATCACTCATCCGGCAGGGTGTTAAAGAGATCAACGTGATCTCCCAGGATACTACGTATTATGGTGTTGACCTGTACAAGAAAAGGAAATTGCCCGAATTGCTTTCAAAACTCGCATCACTGCCCGGTCTTGAATGGCTCAGGTTACACTATACCTATCCCGACGGATTCCCGTTGGAATTACTGGATGTACTCAATAATCATACAAATATATGTAGATACATCGATATTCCGCTACAGCACATCAGTTCACGGATCCTGAAATCGATGAAGCGGGGGATGAATGAAGATGAGACCCGTCGATTGGTACATTCCATTCGGTCGGCTGTTCCCGGTGTTGCAATCCGGACTACCTTCATCGTTGGTTATCCCGGTGAAACTGAAAAAGAATTTGAAGAGTTAAAGGAATTTGTACGGACCTCCAGGTTCGAACGGATGGGTGTGTTCATGTATTCCCATGAAGAAGATACTGCGGCTTTCACATATACGGACGACATTCCTGCAGGTGTTAAGCAAGCCAGGCTGGATGAACTGATGGAAATCCAGGAAGGGATCTCCTTCGAACTGAACCAGGCCAGGATCGGCCAGTTGGTGAAAATAATCATCGATCGTAAGGAAGGTGAATATTTTATCGGTCGCACAGCCATTGATTCACCGGAAGTAGATAACGAAGTGCTGATCCGTGCAGGAAAGGATGACCTGGTCATTGGAAATTTTTATACTGTCCAGATCATCTCAGCTGACCAATTTGACTTGCATGGGAAAATTCATGAATAAAGAATTATCCATTTCCATTATTTACTATTTTTGTCAAAACAAAAAACAAGAAACCATGAAACGTATCTTTCTCTTTATCACAGTTATTATTGCAACACCTGTATTCCTTTTCTCACAGAACTTCGAGAAAAAAGTAAACTTTGATAACAAACCACAAGCCTCGGCTCAAGCCATTGTGCAGAAGTCAGATACCATTAATAAAATGAGCTCCGACAACCTGAAAACAGGATATTGGGAAGAGTCAAACGGTGGCGACATGATCTCAAAGGGATATTATGAGAAAAATGTAAAGACCGGCATCTGGGTCATGACAACCCAGACGAACCTTCTCATTAAGCTCGACAATTATAAGAATGGCAAGAAAGACGGGATCTCTTTGACGTTTGACAGAAAAAACCGGCTGATCAACCAGGAGTATTATAAGAACGGGCTGCTTCACGGAGTATCCACAGCCTTCAATACATATAATGAAACTCCATTGTCAGAGGTTACCTATGCCAACGGCAAAAAAAACGGATCTTCCAAACTATTCTATGACAATGGTAAAATCCAGGAAGAAGCAAACTTTAAAGATGACATCAAAGACGGAACCGTAAAGTGGTATAACAAAGCAGCAAAATTGGTGGCTGAATACAACTATAAAAATGGTCTCTTCGATGGTATCCAGAAAACGTATTATGAGAATGACACGCTTCAATCCCTTTCAGATTATCGCAACAATATTCTTAATGGCGAATACCTGGAATATTTCCGGAACAATGTAGTCAAAGTTTCCGGAAAGTACCTCAATGGTGAAAAAGACGGAGTGTGGACGGAATATGATGAAATGGGCAAAGCCATTAAAACCACTAAATTCAAGGCTGTTGCCCCTGGCAAATAAGTTTCATTTTCTTTTTGAATGTTGAATATGAGAAAAATCCGGAATCCTTTCGCCGGCAGGGAAGGTTATAATTGTTTCGGTTGTTCACCGGATAATGCACTGGGGCTCCAGTTGCATTTCACCGAGGAAGGGGATGAAATTCTCTCGCAATGGACACCGGCTGAACACTTTCATGGATACCAGAATGTGTTGCACGGTGGAATCCAGGCTACATTAATGGATGAGATTGCAAGTTGGGTCGTCTATGTCAAGGTGCAGCGATCGGGTGTCACATCTACCATGAATGTTCGTTACCTTCAGCCGGTTTATGTTGACAAGGGAACAATCTCATTGCGCGCCCGCATCAAGGCGATGCGCCGGAACCTGGCAGACATCGAGGTGAAACTTTACCAGGGTGAGGAGAATAAATTATGTGCAGAAAGCATGATCACCTATTTTACCTATTCCCTGGAAAGATCAAAAGAATCATTTTTCTATCCTGATCACGAGGATTTTTTTGAAGATACACTGTAATTTTCAGCTGACCCGCAGTTTTACAGTTGCTGCATGATAAGGTGGAAAAAGCCGGGCCAGTCAATGCCTCCTGCTTTATCACCAATCCTCACGATCACCACATGTTTGGAAGGGCAAACATAGATATACTGTCCTAAAACACCATACGCAAAGAATTCTCCGTCATTCCTCACACGCCAGAAATATGTGTATGGATAACCGCGTGAATCCTTTGAATCATTCTGGATGGTCAGTGATTCCTTAACCCATTGTTCAGGAACGATAGTCCTTCCAGCCCTTGATCCGTGATCAAGAAATAACTGCCCAAATCGGGCAAAATCCGGGGCTGTGGCATTGATACAGCAAAAGGCCTTCGCTTCCTGCGTGTGTTTACCATCAACACTCCACGTTGCAGGGTATTTCATCCCGAGCGGCTTCCATATTTTCTCTTCCATGTATTCTGAAAGGCGCTTCCCGGTTGCTTTTTCAAGCACCATAGCCACAAGCTGCGTGTTGGCACTTTGGTAGGAATAGGTTGCCCCGGGTTCGGAAGTTACCTTCAACCTGAAGATGAATTTCTTCAGATGCCTGCCATAATAAATTCTCGAATCATCACCAAACGGATTTTTGTAGCCCTCGTTAAAATTAAGACCGGAACGCATGGTCAGCAAATGCCTCAGCGTCACTTTGCCAAATCCACGGTTTTTCAACTCGGGAAAAAAATCTGTCACCGGCTGATCCACACTTTTAATAAATCCTTCCGATATCGCAATCCCGGTCAACGCAGAAACAAAGGATTTTGCAACAGAAAACGATGGAAAAGCCGAGGATTCGCCATATCCCCCGAAATATTTTGAGAAAAGCAGGCTGTCGTTCCTGATTACCAGGAATGCAAGCGTATGACTATCCGCCAGTACATCTTCAAACGAAAGATGGTTTCCTGAGATCAAAAACTCACCATGAATACTGAATCGTTGTGTGTCATGACTTTCCTTAAAGTCTGAAAAGGGTGGTTGGTTTCGGATTGAATCAGCAGGAAACCTTGTCTGATCATGAATGCCGGTTGGATACCAGAAGATGGACCGGGTAACATAACAGGAAGAAAGTAATGAGAGGGAAACAAACAGGATGGAAAGACGAAGGATTTTGTTAATGCGCAATTCCATTTTTTATCACGTAGTCTTTTCTTACTGATCTGGGTTTGTAAGAATAGCGTTTGCCATAATTGCTTTTGTTTCGCTTGTTGTATGAACTCTTTGGTGTAATATTCCCTGAACACAAAGATTTCCTTGAGTGCGAGCATGATGAAAAACAGAAAAGTGAGAGGATAAAACAAGTCAGAAAAAATAGTGAATTCCCCTTGATTTTCATGGTCAATTTACTGTTGCTTTGAGAAGGTAAAAATATTAAAAATATTGATATGAACGGAAAAAATTAATAATTTTGTCCAAATACTATGGCTGCAGTTCAACTAAAAACCTAAGAAAAAAGATGATTGACCTCATGAAAAACAGACTTATCATACTATCTGCATTATTAATCATTTTCCTGGCAGGATCGTTGAATATTCAGGCCCAGCGTAATGAATGGGTGAACCAGGTAATTGTTGCAAATGGAGGAATATATGAGGCTCCGCCCTACACAGACTTTGTTACTGTTCAGTCCTACAACCCGGTCTCCAAAACCGTTAACGTTTTTGGCACAATTTACACGCAATCCGTGCAGGATGTAGTCATCAATGGAAATGTTGCTTATGTTGCGGCAGAGGATTCCATTGTTATGTATAACATTGATACCTACCAGCGGATCGCGGCCATTGCTGATTCCGGTGTCGGGATAATGTATTTTAACCAGAACAGGCTGATCGTAACAAAACAATACCCGGTTAAGCATTTTTTTGTTGAAATCCTTGATGGTAGCAATCTGGCATTACTCGGATTTGTCCAGGGTTTGTCTGGTGAATGCGGAGGGGCAATCATGTCCCAGGATCTGCTTTATGTTGCAATCGACAGTGGCTGGCAGGGAACAAGGGGCAAACTGGCAATCATTAATCCTGCTGCAAACTGGCAGCTGTTAAATGAAGTTGACTTAGGTACAGAAGCCATTGGAATCTGGAACCTTTATAATTATAACGGTTATATCTGTGCCGTTAATAAAACTCCATACGGAGCATTAAACCAGGGAAGCATCACCATGTATGATGTGAACTCCGGCACTTTCCAGAACTACGTTTTCAATGTAAGAATTGGGGATGGATATGGAATAAAGGACAACCTTCTCTATGTGAATATCAACGACGGCATGGGTTCAATCAACCTGGACACGCACCAGATTGCTGATACAAACATTATTCCTCCGCCAAGTTCCACCGGTGCTGTTGTCATTCATGCAGGAACCCTGGATTATATCAACAATGAGTTTTATCTTAACATTGGTAATTTTTCAAATTTTGGAATCGGTGTCATAGCGGCACTCAATGGGGATTCTATCGGGTCTTATGCAACAGGCATCAATGCTGAATGCATCGCAATAGATTACAGAACTCCGGCTTCAGTTCCGAATGATCAACTCAGCCAGAATAGTATTACCATCTCCCCGAACCCGGTCACAGACATTTTAACATTGAATTATTCAGGAAACACTGAAGCTTCCGAAGTTAAGATTATTGATCTGACCGGAAAGATCGTTTATTCTCAGAATGTAACCGGTAAGGTCAGGAACTTCAGGATTAACTGTTCAGGATTGACATCCGGAATATATTTGCTGTCAGTAAATACAGGCCGGGAGGTAGTTTCGCGTAAGTTCATTATTAAATAAGATCAGCAGAATCCTCTTAATAAAGCATACCCTCGGTATCTGATACCAGGTTGGCAAAGTTGTCGTGTACTGCAGTCCAAATAGCTTCTGATGAAAAACTCGTCTATAACTAAATGTATCATCGCTGGTCTTGTCTCATTGCTGATCAATCCGAGTTTTGCACAATTCCCACCGGCAGCCGGCCAGCCCGGAACTACCGCCATGTATATGGATAGTACTGCATTTATCGCCTGGGCAAAGACCTGCAAAGTCACCAGGGGATACGTGAATATTGCCGATACAACCGTTGTTTATAACGGGCTTAACAGGGCCAGTTATGGATCCGAATCAGATGCGCTTGGCATTGCCGACAATGCCGTGGTAAGCCTTGGTGATGGCGGTTCAGCCATCCTGACTTTTGACAGCCCGATCGTTAATGGTCCCGGGCCTGACTTTGCAGTCTTTGAGAACAGCCTCGATGGGTCATTCCTGGAACTGGCATTTGTCGAAGTCAGCTCTGACAGTATTAATTATTTTCGCTTTCCCGCAATTTCTTATACACAGACTTCCACACAGGTGGGAACTTTCGGAACGACCGACCCCACGAAGATCAACAACCTGGCCGGTAAATACAGCGTACTTTACGGAACTCCGTTTGACCTGGATACCCTGAAAGGAATTCCGGGTCTGGATGTCAATATGATCACTCATGTTAAAATCATCGATGCAGTTGGAAATATTACAGCTCCTTATGCATCGCATGATTGCCTGGGAAACATTGTGAATGACCCGTGGCCAACGCCTTTCAATACCTGCGGATTCGACCTGGATGCTGTTGGTGTGATCAACGATTTGAAGGAATCCGTAAACGAACCCCGGATTCACCAGGATATTCGTCTTTATCCTAATCCTGTAGTCAATTACCTGGCAATACATTTCCCTGTTTCTTCTGCTTGCAACTTCACCCTGACAAACATAGCAGGTGCTGAGATAATGAAGATTGACAGGATTACCTCCGTTGCGAAAATTAACTGCTCTTTTCTGGCACCAGGGATCTATTTTGCTATTTTCAGATTCCCTGATGGAACAATCCAATCCCATAAGATCATAAAGCTTTAACATTTTCAGCATTTCAAAATTCGGATTTGAGAAAAGCTAAGACACATACCCGGGTTGTTCTGTTATTTTTTCTTCTGGTTTGCACTTCCACGATATTTGCACAAAGCCTGAAAGACACATTCAACCTGACAGGTTTCGAGGTGAAATCAAATTTTCTTGTTCAAAATCCCGGTTTTAAAAAAGTCAGGATCGATTCTTCCTTGCTGATTCCCCAGATCAATGCCGACCTGTCAACGATTCTTGCCCAGCATTCAACAATTTTCATTAAATCCTACGGGAATGGAAGCCTTGCAACTCCATCCCTGCGCGGGACTTCAGCCAGCCATACACAGGTGGAATGGAACGGGATCAACATCAATTCGCCCATGCTTGGAACAATGGACCTTTCGCAGGCTCCTGTATCCCAGTTTGACAATGTGGAGATCCTTTACGGACCGGCAAGCATTACCCAGTCAAGCGGAGCTTTCGGCGGAATCGTTAACCTGGTCACCAATCCTGACTGGAACAATAAAGAGAACATCCTTTTCAGCCAGACTGCTGCCAGTTTTTCAACTTATACCACAACAGCAGGAGTAGGAGTGGGGAATCAAAATGTCCAGTCTGTCACGAAAATAAATTACGGATCGTCCGCCAATAACTTTCCCTATTATGATGATCTGACAAATACAACGCAGAAGCTAAACAACGCACAATATTCCATGGGTGGGATTTCCGAGGAGGCATTCTTCAAATTCTCCAATAAATACTTCCTGACCGCAAGACTTTGGTATAGCGAGAATGACTCTAAGATTCCATCACTGTCGCCAATTAACTATTCTTCACAATACGATCGTGCACTGAGAAGCATGATCGAAGGAAAATTGCTTGGGAATAAGAACATCCTGTCATTCCGCACAGCCCTGGTCGACCAGTTCATGCGCTTTACCGATGGTTCAACTCCGGCCGACAGCGTATACAAACACCAGGTCTATTCCTGGACCAACCGCATCAAGTGGGCTTACACAGGAATAAGGAACCTGAGTATCAAACCTGGCCTGGATATCAACTATGACTGGGTAATCTCAGATTCCTATGATGCCAAGAAAACAAGAAGTAATATCGGTGTTTTCTCCGAGTTTGTCTATGACCTCCATAAAAAGATTGATTTCACTTTCGTGATAAGACAGGATGTTATTGACGGGAAATTTCTTCCCTTGATTCCCGGACTGGGAATTGGCTACAGGCCATTCACAAAGATTGATCTCAGCCTGAATACAAACGTTTCTGTCAACCATCGCTATCCGTCCCTGAATGATCTGTACTGGAGTCCTTATGGAAATCCTGATCTAAAGCCTGAAACCGATTATGCCACCGAATTAAGCCTGGCATATTCCTTCCAGGATCAAACGCGAATTTTTTTCCTGGAAACTGAACTTACAGGGTATTACTCGCAGATGCATGACCTTATCCAATGGAGCCCTGTTTCTGGTAACAGCTCTGTCTGGAGACCTGAGAATGTCAGCGAGGTCCTGGCAAGGGGATTGGAAGTTGGTTTGAACTTCTGGTGGGAAGTTTGGAAAGCAAGGATTTCACTTGATAACAACTATAGCTTTTGCAGGTCGACAAGCGAAAAAGCGCAATCCCCGAATGATGCATCGGTGGGTAAACAGCTCATCTATATTCCTGTTCATTCACTGAATTCAACACTTTCACTAAAGAGAAATGAATTTTACCTTTCATATAACTTCCTTTTTGTTAGTAAAAGGTATACAGGAACTGATAATGAGACATATATGCCCGGCTATTCCATTTCAAATATTATTTTCGGAAAAAACATTCATGTAAAAAAATTTGTACTATCTTTACAACTACAAATCAATAACCTGTTGAATCTGGATTACCAGTCTATTGTAAACCGGCCTATGCCGGGACGAAATTATGCAGTGACGCTGAAATTCAACTTTATTAATCAACGACCGGATTAATTTGAAAATATTAACCAAAAAGTTCACGATCATACAGACTCATAAATATTTTCATGACCTCCTGAAAGGGCTGTTCGTTCTTGCTGTTCTCATTACTACATTTTCATGCAGTAAGAATCCCATCAGGGAATCCAAAGTGACTCCCCCGGTGACTCCTCCGGACTCCTTAAGCAATGGCGTGTTTGTTGTCAATGAAGGAAACTTTAATTGGGGTAATGCTTCCGTATCCTTTATCAATTTTTCCAACAACAGCGTGGATCCTGATCTGTTTGAACCTGAAAATAAAAGGCCGCTCGGCGATGTTGCCCAAAGCATGAATATCTCTGCCAACCAGGGTTATATCGTAGTAAATAATTCCAATGCAGTTGAGATTGTCTCGCTTAAGGATTTTTCGTCCATCAAATCAATGACAGGATTCAATTCACCGCGTGATATTGCCTTTGTCAATGCTGATAAAGCTTACGTTACTAACCTTCTCGGGGACATCACCGTGGTCAGCCTTCGTACAATGGAGGTGAAATCGGTTATCAAAACTGCCAACTGGACTGAACAGATGGTAAGTTTCGGGAACATGATGTTTGTTTCGGCTATCGGAAAATACACAGATCCCAACACCAGCAGAAGCGCAAAAGTTCTTGTCATTAATACCCTTACAGATCAGATTATTGACAGCATCAAAACCGGTAAGGAACCGCTCGGAATGGTAATTGACAAAAAGGAAAAAGTCTGGGTGCTTTGTACCGGTGGATATGATCATGTTGAAGCTCCGTCACTGATACGGATTGACCCGCTGCTGCTTGAGGTTGAGAAAACATTTACATTCACTTCAGCCCAGAATATCCCTTCCAGGCTTTGCATCAATGGTACAGGGGATACGTTATATTTTATCCGCGATGGAATTTTCCAGATGCCGGTTACTGCTGCTACACTTCCCACACAGGCTATCATTCCTTCACAGGGGAGGCTTTTCTATGGACTTGGAATCAACCCTGCCAATGGTAACATCTTTGCCTCTGATGCAGTTGATTATGTTCAAAATGGCTGGGTTTATCAATTCAGCTCATCCAACGGACAGCTTCTCCATTCTTACCAGGTGGGCAGGATTCCGGGATCCTTCTGCTTTCCCAATTCCCCGGGCAAGAAATAATTTCAAATTCAAATCACATGATTCATACTACAACTTCCGACTGGATCGGAGATATGGCACTTGAAACAACAATCAATGGCCATAAAATCACGATGGATGCTGATGACCAGGTTGGTGGCAAAGACGCTGGCCCCCGGCCCAAGCCATTGCTTCTGGCTGCGCTCTCAGGATGTACAGCCATGGATGTGATCTCAATCCTGGGAAAGAAAAGAGTTGCTTTTGATACCTTCAGAATCAAAGCAACTGCAGAAATGACGGAAACCCATCCAAAGGTTTACACAAAAATTCATCTGTGCTATGAATTTTCAGGGAAGGATTTTGCGAACAATGAGGAACTGCTTGCAAAAATCAGGCAGGCAGTGAATCTGTCATTGGATAACTATTGCGGCATGGCAGCCATGCTGAAGAAAATATGTGAACTGACTTATGAAATTAACTTAAGGAATTCATAAGCCAACCCTCTTCACGATCTCTTTAAACTCACTTAAGATCATTGCCGTTGCTCCCCAGATCGTATTCCCGTCAATGATGTAACAGGGAGCGAAAATGCTTGCTCCTCTTACCAGAATATGTTTCTTCCTGATGTTTTTATCATCCAACAGATCTGCTAAATCAATCTCAATTATCTTTTCAACTTCTTTCTGATCAGGAATGAAAACCGGTGCTGTATCTGAAATCCCGATGAAAGGCTGCACAAGATAATTGCTTGGGGGAATATAAAGCTCCGATAGCTTCCCGATGATCCTGACTTTCGAAGCATCGATCCCAATCTCTTCATGAGCCTCACGCAATGCTGTGACACTCAAATCAGCATCAGCGGTTTCAAATTTGCCTCCGGGTAAACTGATTTGCCCGCCATGAATGCCTTCATAGGTGGGCCTGAGCATCAGCACCAGCCGGATGGAGTCAATTGCTGAACCCGGATAAAGAAGAATCAGAACACTGCTCTGTACAGCCTGGTTCTGGTTTGAAAGATCAAATAATTCGCGGATCCTTTTGATTGATGACATCGTCAGTTGAACAGTTCTGCCGGGAAGTGGTTTTTTTAGTTCATCCTGAAGTCGGGAGGTAAGTTCGATTAAAGTCATCAGTGATAAATATCATTTAATTTTTTCATCAAAATTACAATTTGTTTTGTGGTAAATGTTGTATTATTGCAAGGAATTGAATTGAGAATGGTCAAGCAAAAACAAAAGCCGGCAGGCGAAGAACACAGACTGATTGATTCCAGCAGGGAACTGATCCTGTTTAATGATGAAACAAACACCTTCGATTTTGTGATTCAAACTTTGATCGATGTTTGTGACCATGAACACCTCCAGGCTGAACAATGTGCCTACATTGCCCACTTCAAAGGAAAATGCCCTGTAAAATCAGGTGTTTTAGGTGAACTTAAACCCAGGTTCGAAGAGATGACCCGCAGAGGCCTGACTGTATCAATTGATTGAAATTCCTTTTAGCGTCCAGCAAAGTTGTTAAATTTTCAGAAAGAAAGATCAGCAAGGTGATCGCTTTCAATAAAAATTAATTATAATATACGTCATAATTATATATTATCAAGCACACTAATTCATTTTTATCATGTTAATGTCCTGTTGATAACAATTGATAATCATTGAGGAAAAAACTTGATTTTACTGATAGAATCCTTGTATATTCGTTTCGTCAAGCTAAATATAATTAGATTGTGTTCCGTAGAGAGAGGATTTTAATTTATTAGTTTGAAGCACAAGGCGGTTACGGTTGTCTTTAATAGTGGGAATCAATCTGCAAGATTTGATTCCCACTTTGCTTTTAAACAATAATGGTAACGCTTTTACCTTTCCCGGAATCAGGTTGGATGACTCCTTAGAGTATATATGGGATCAGTGCTTTTCTTTCTTCAGGATAATCAGGGAAAGTAGACTTGTACCATGCGTGATGATGAAGTGCCCTTGGAACCAGGTTGACCATGGTCCAGATGACAAATGCCAGGCCTGGCAGGCTAAAAGTCATGAGCGCAAAACCGCACCATTCGAGTATCTCACTGAAATGATTGGGACATGAAATGAGGTTGAACAATCCTCCTGCCGGTATTTTATAACCGGTTTCACCGGGCTTTCTGAGATGAATGAGGATATTATCGGATTGCCAGTTTTTCATCAGTCCCAAAATGCACAGGAGAATTCCTATGATAAAACAGGGATTCCAGAGCCATGATAACTCATATTTATCGGCCAATGATCCGAGATAGTATCCGTTGATAAACCCGTTGACGAGGTTAAAACCAAATGCCATGAGAACAATGCTGAGCGGCATCTTCTTTCCGCTGGTCCGGATCCGGAAAGGAAATATCAGGGTTCTGTTGATATAATGAACCATCCAGAAAGCAAAAAAGATCCAGGTGACCAGCGTGGGTTTGTGTGAGCCCGTCAGAAATAAATATGCAAACAAAAGCAGGGCAGGGGATTCCATTATAATCCAGCCGGCTTTGTTGGGGATCAATGGCCCCCATGAAGTCGTAGTGTGCCTTCCATAAGGTGCAACAACGCGCAAAACAATCGGGAAGATCACAATTGCAATCCCTATCCAGACACAAACCATGAAATTAAAAGTCGAAACCGGCATCAGATGCTTATTTTAATGTTAGAAAACCATTTTTACCAAACCAGTCAAACGTATCCTTTATTGACTCTTCCACAGGCCTCGGTTTGAATCCAAGTTCTTTCGCTGCCTTGGAACTCGAGATGAGTTGATTGGCATGTTTGATAATTTCGAGCGACTCCTTTGTGTAGAGTGGGGCAGCCTTTGTGATCCTGCTATAGAGTGTTATGAATGGCAGCCCGGCCTGTGCAAGCCAGAAAGGCATCTCAGTCTGGGGTGTTTGTTTGTTAGTCATCTTCTGAATAAGAACTGCTATTTCTTTCAGGCTATGCCATTTCCCCCCTAACAGATATTTTTCTCCTTTTCTGCCCTTCTCAATGGAAGTGATGGCAGCATCTACAATATCACGGACATCAACCCAGTTGTAACCGCCCGGCACCAATGCAGGGATCTGGCGGTGGTAAAGCTGCAGAAATGCTTTCCCCATCAGGGATGGTTCATAATCCATTGGACCGATGATGGCTGTAGGGCTTAGAACAAAAGCATCCAGGCCATTCCTGGCTGCTTCCATGACAATCCTTTCACCATCGGCTTTGGAGCGGTCATACGAAAAGGCCCGGTCATTGACCAAGGACCTTGTTTCATCCAGCAGCTTATCCTGCGGAGATTGCTGGAATGCATGGATTGAGCTGAAGTGAATCAACCTTTTTACTCCGGCTTTCTGTGCGGCATTGACAATGTTCCGCGTGCCTTCAACATTGAGTTTCCTTACTGTTCCCTGAGGATCACCGGTAATTGAAATTTTGGCAGCCAGGTGAAACACAATGTCAGCACCTTCAACAAAAGGCTCCAATGAAGCCGGGTTTAGCAAATCCCCACGAAAAATCAGGGGGCTCGAATATTTCAGTGCAAAATCATTTTGATGGCAGAGTGCCCTGACAGTGGCTCCGCTGGCTATTAATTTTTGGCACAAATTTATCCCAACATGGCCATTTGCACCGGTTACAGCTATTATCATAACAGTTAAACTGAAAAAACAAAGATAGAAATATTTCTGTGAAACATGGGAGCAGAAAGTCATTTGGTCAGGCAGAAAGCCTTTCCACTCCGGGTTTGGCATTCATGATGTTCTGAACCGGCCGGAATTCATTCCGGATAACCTGCCAGAGTCCGGGAAATGCATTGAACAGGTAAACAATCTTTGCCTTGTGTTTTTTCAGTGCATCGGTGATGGCAGGTGGAGACATAGGTTTCTTACATTCTTTCCCGATATTCATACTGGTAAGCACCTTGTTTTGTGTCTTTACCTGGTTGGCTGCATATTCAAGCCTGTTTAACAGATTATAGGTCTTTTCATATTTCACAGGAACCTCACCGATATATTCGGGAATGGTTTCTGGTTCAGCCTGGATCTGTTCAACATCAAGAAATACGTGGTGCCCCGAGATAACCACCGGCTCAGGACTCTTCACGAGGGTCATCGCATCAGCATAGTTGGCAGCCTTCTCAAGTATTTTCCTAAGGTTCTCAAAATCCCCGTCAAAATCCCGGATTTTCTTTACAGACGATTCTGAGAGCACGTAAGTCCTGGAATTCTTTGAGGAAATTTCATTTAAGTAACTGTAGCACAAATGTATAATTCCATCTTTCAGCTTTTCATTCAGGGCAGCAACTTCCTTCCTGGATTCTACAGCTTCGCCGAGTATTTTCTTTGTATTTTCCGAAAGAGTAGTAAACAACTCCTTATCCTCCTTAAGTGTCCCCAGGTGGGCAAGAATTGAATTTCTCACCAAATGGGCGATGATCGTTTTATTGTCTGTAGACAAAATTTTGTCAGAACTGACCGTTCCAAAATTGCTCAGATCCTGGTTGAAATAAAAGAAAAAAAGATCGTTAAGATTGTCAATTTCACTGTTTATCCTTATTAATAATATGCTGTTATTAAATTCATTAAATATATTTAGTTGAATCTTTTCTTTATGTTTTATTTCAAACGGAAGATCCTCGGTTCTGAGCCATGTATAGGGAGAATTATCAGAACGAAATCGCTTGAGGATAGAAATTGAATCTGATATCTTGATAGACTCCTGCTGATACTCCCCGTTGTCATTTTTAAGCATGGTGGCAGAAAGGTTTTCCTTTTCCTGTAAGCTTACGGCAATGATTTTCTCAATGCCCGGGAGTAATGTTGGTAAGATCCTGAGTATGAAAAGAACTGGTTTTTCATTAAAAGAAAACGATCTCTTCATTAAGCATTAAGTTTTATGCAAATATATACTTAAATATTTGCTTAAGCAAGTTTAAGCTAAAAATTATACTTAAAAATATTAAGCAAGTTGTTCAGTTGGGTTTTAATCACAATATTAAGTATTAAATATTACTTAAAATGCTTGTAATCAGAAATGTAAATTATTATTTTTGACCAATCCATGGAAGAAATTTTCACAAATAAATTATCACTCATTAAGTAAATTAAGTAATGGAACACAATGACTATTATTCTGTAATGGAGAAACGGATTAAATATTTATCAGCAAAATATGATCCTTTGAACAGGTTTCCATTGGAATGGAAATCGAAGATGGAAGAACCCAGGTTTCCTCCTGAAGTTGTAAAACCTGTTAAACACTCTCTTGTCAAACAACTTTCTGCTGTATTAAATTCTGTGATCGCCTTTTTATTCTGAATGTTTTTCATTTATCTTTACTTCTTCATTAATAATGAAAGAAATGAAAACATTGAAGAACATCCTTATTGCTATGGCCGGACTGATCGTTGTACTGCTGGTTATAGCCTTTCTGTTGCCTTCCAGATACCATGTTGAACGCAGCATCCTTATCCAGTCGAATCCAAAGGTAATCTATGACCTGACATCCCGCTACCAAAACTGGGATCTGTGGACTCCTTGGACCAGGCAACTGGATACAACGGCGAAATTTGAACTGGTCGGCCCTGATGGTGTTGTCGGCACAAAGCGAATATGGGACGGAAAAATCCTGAAAGATGGGGAGATGATCCTGACGCAGCTTGTTCCGGGAGAACTCGTGGCTTATGACATTGCATTCAACAAAGGGAAATACAAATCCAAAGGAAAAATCACCATTGAAAAGGTTGGGGATTCCTGCAAAGTAGCCTGGATGGATGATGGCGATCTCGGTTATAATCCATTAGCGCGATACATGGGACTTTTTATGGGTAAAATGATGAACCCCGATTTTGACAAAGGACTGGCAAAGCTTAAAATCATCGCCGAACAGCGTAAGTCATGGCCAAGGATAGAAGAAACAAAAATACCTGAACAAATGGCGCTGATCATATTGGACTCAGCCGGGATCAAGGATTATGAAAAAGTCATGGGAAAGGCCTACATGGAGATCTATAATTACATGAAATCCAGTGGACTCAGGCAAGCCGGGGCACCCTTTTCAATCTGCATGAAATGGGATTCAGTGACCAGGAGTTCTGTGATGAAAATAGGCATCCCTGTAAACAAGGAAGGAAAAAATAAAGAACGGATCATGGCTGAGAAGATCCCATCCCAGAATGCTGTCATGGCTTACTATTTTGGACCCTATGAAAAGACCGAGCCGGCGTATAACGCGCTAAATCAATATTGCAAGGACTCACATAAGGAAATGGCGGGCGGGCCGTGGGAAATCTACATCAGCGACCCGATGATTGAAAAAGATCCCATGAAACTGGAGACACATATCCTGTTCCCGGTTAAATAGGATTTCATTTCAGGAAAGATCAGTTTTGATATTTTATCATACTAATAACGGACCAATGTTTATAAAATTCCTGAATTTACAGTGGAAAACTGTTACGCGTTCACCCATGTGGCACAAGAACCTTGTGCTGAACCTCGTGATTGGCTTTTTCCTGTTTCTGTTTGGCGTTCACCTCTTAATGCTGGGTATTTTATTGAGTAAGATTCTGGAAGAACTTGCCCCGGACCGGAACCAGTTTGATCTTTTCAACGGGATACTTATCTATTACTTTCTTGCAGATCTGGTCATTCGCTTTATGATGCAGTCGTTACCGAGGCTCACCATCGAGTCCTATCTCCATCTGCCAATCCGGAAAAACAAGATAATTTTTTACATGATGGGGCGAACAATTGCGGATGTTTTCAACCTGATCCCTCTGCTGGTTTTTATTCCGGTAACTTTCACCATCGTGCATCCGGAAGGTAACGGAAGCATGGCCCTCACCTGGTTAGCTTCTTTATGTATGCTGATACTGGCGAATAACTTTTTAGTTACATACCTGAAACGGCAACTCGGGAGCAAGCCATGGCTGGTTGGGATCATCGGGGTGATCGTAATTTTCTTTGTGGTTCTTGATAAACTGAACTTTATTTCCATCTCGGCGATCTCAGCTTCAGGTTTCAGGCACCTTTCTTTCCATCCGGTATTTATGCTGATTCCATTGATCTGGATGATAGGGACCTTTGCCCTTCATTACAAATTCCTGGAGATTCATCTTTTTCCTGATGAGATGCAGGTCAGGAAATCATTTGAAGTTGACCAGAAGGAAGGAAACCGATACCTGAGATCCCTGGGGCTGATAGGCACCATTTTTTCACTTGAGATAAAGCTTTACTGGAGAAACAAGAGAACGCGGACGATGATCTATATGCTTCCCATCTTTCTATTGTATGGATTCATGTTTTACCCGCAGGCCCAATACATGAAACAGGACGGATTTCTTATGTTTGTCGGCATCTTTATCACAGGCGGAATGATGATCAATTATGCCAATTATGCATTTGGGTATGAAAGCAGTTTTTTTGATGCGTTGTTGACTAAGAACCTTGATTTTGCGCAGTATATCCGCGTGAAATTCTACATAGCAATCCTGATCTGTACCGTTTGTTTCATTCTTACAATTCCGTACGTTTTCTTTGGTTTTAAGATTCTGCTGATCAATGCAGCGATGTACCTTTATAACATTGGAATCCTATCATTCATCCTGCTCTTCTTTGCCACTTTTAATAAAAACAGGATTGACCTGAAAAGGGGAGGGGCATTCAATTACCAGGGAATCGGGGCAATGAACTGGCTCTCGATAGTCCCGGCATTTTTTCTGCCGATTGTCATTATGATACCTTTTAACATGGCCGGTCATCCCTATTATGGCATGGCTCTTACGGGGTTTATTGGAATCCTCGGGTTATTCTTTTCGAAAAGCCTGTTAAAAATCATCCTCAGGCATTTTCAAAAGCGGAAGTATATTATGGCTGTAAATTTCAGGGAAAAATAATTCAATCAGAAACTGTGTAAACAATGATACAAATCAACAATCTTACCAAAGTCTATGGTACGCAGACCGTACTGGATATTCCAGACCTGAAAATCAATAAAGGCGAGAGTTTTGGCCTGGTAGGGAATAATGGCGCCGGAAAGACAACCATGTTTCGGTGTATCCTGGATCTGCTCAGACCGAACTCCGGAACGGTCCTTTCGAAAGGACAGGAGGTTGCAACAAAAGAAAATTGGAAAATCTATACAGGATCTTACCTGGATGACGGGTTTCTCATTGATTTTCTGACCCCGGAAGAATATTTCCAGTTTGTTGCGGATGTTTATAGGTTATCGGAGGGTGATTTGAAAGCCTTTTACCGTGATTTTGAAGACTTCTTTAACAACGAGATCCTGGGAAAGAAAAAACTGATCCGGGATTTATCGGCCGGAAACCGGCAGAAGATCGGGATATCTGCTGCACTGATGCCAAAGCCTGAGATCCTTGTGCTGGATGAGCCATTCAACAGCCTCGACCCGACAACTCAAATCCGGTTAAAAAACCTGCTGCGAACACTAAAGAAAGAAACCGGGATTACGATGCTTATTTCAAGCCACGATTTAAATCATATCACAGAAGTTTGCGACAGGATTGTTGTTTTGCATGAAGGGAAAATTGTACACGATTTTGTGACAAACCAGGATACTTTAAAAATCCTTGAAGACTATTTTTCTGTAGAAAAATAAATCAGAATAAAGATCACTTTTTTTCCGTTTTACCAGGCTTCTTAAGGGCTTTATTCCCTTCCATCTCAATAACTTTATTCTTCAGCTTCAAAATATCGCTCAAACATTTATCAATGTCTGAACGCAACTTCCCTTCCTCACTTTCCTCATTACCTTCAGCTAAAAAATTAATTTCTTTCAACTCACTAATTGTCTCGGATGTAAGAGGTATGATTGGGAAATCTTCGATGAAGAAATAATGCACATTGATTTTATAAACTTCAACTATTTTGGTCACCATGTCCAGTGTAGGCCTATGTTTTCCAATTTCAATCTGGCAAATACTGCCTCTTGAAACGCCTATTTCCCGTGCAAATTCTTCCTGGCTTTTTTGGAAAAAAATCCTAAGGTTTTTAATTTTTAATTGATAGTTCATCTATCTATTTTATAAATAAAGGCTATAAATAGTTGCATTGTTACTTTTTGTCACTATCTTTGTACGGTTAGACAAACATATATATAGTTACAAATCTCGTCCGGTGGACAGAAACGGAATCCCACTCCCATAACTCAAATTACTACAGTTAGATTTACCGCTGAGAAGCAGAGAAGCATGGAAATAAAAATCTGTGTTGTGTATTGATTATAAGGTCTTTGCAACTCTGCGACTTTGCGGTTATCATTTATAATCTATCTTTTAAGACATCCAGTTTTTTGAAATAATTCCTAAGGCTCTTAATCTTTCCCTGATATTTATTCTATCTAATTTATAAAATAAAGGCTATAATATGTTGCAATGTTACTTTTTGTAACTACATTTGTACGGGTTAACAAAGATAACAACAAATTGAGTCTTTTGGACAAAAATGAAATAACTCCCTTAATTCTCGTATTACTATTTATATTGCTACACAAATGAGAGCAGTTTGGTGAAAGCCAGGCTGCTTTTTTCTTTATCAGGATGTTCATTAGCCGCGATGCTATTGGCACAGTATTATTGCCTGGTTTGATTGTTTTATCATGATTCTATATATTTGTTCCTGTTTTAATGATATGGCTTAACAGTAATTATTGAACCTTATGAAAAAGCTATTCATCATCGCTTGCCTGTCACTCGTTTCGACATACTCCTTCTCTCAATGGAAATGGCAGTTTCCGTATCCTACAGGAAATCCTTTATCATCCGCCTATTTTCTTAATGGAAATTCCGGGTTCATTGTGGGAAGCGAGGGAACAATTTTAAAGACCGCCGATGAAGGTACAACTTGGGAGACATTGACCAGCGGTACAACGAGGCAATTGTCTTCAGTTTGGTTTACAGACGCAAATACCGGGTTTGCGGTTGGAGGAGATTATTTGGGTTGTGCAGCGATCAGAACAACGGACGGTGGCATCTCCTGGAGTCCGATATCACTGGGTTTGAATGTTATTCTGAGATCTGTTCAGTTTGTTGATCAGAATACAGGTTTTATGGCTGGTGAAAACGGAACCATTTTCAAGACAACGAATGCAGGTACAACATGGGCCCAATTGACTACGGGGGTTAACTGGTATATCTACTCCATTTCCTTTGTTGATGCAAATACTGGGTTTGCCGCAGGCAGCAGCACAAACCTTTTGAAAACAATGGACGGAGGCGCTTCCTGGGTTGAACTGACCAATGTTCCGACATCTTCTATCAGCCAGGTATTGTTCCTTGATGCCAACAATGGCTATCTTGTCGCGGACGGACTCCTCCGGACCACCGATGGGGGCAGCTCATGGAACCTATTGTCAACAGCGGGCAATCCGGTAACTTCAATTTCATTTACCAGCCTAAATACAGGTATAGCAACCGGTTATGGCGGGGTTATTCTGAAGACAGCCGATGGAGGATCAACATGGAACTCAGCATTCTCCGGGGTGACCGATGATCTGTTCTGCGTAACTTTCCCTTCTGCAAATACAGGTTTTGCTGCCGGATCCTTTGGAACCATCCTCAGAACCCTGGATGCCGGTTCGACCTGGGCCCCGATGTCGTGGTCGGCCACACACGAGGACCTGCGGTCCATCTTTTTTACCGATGAGAATACCGGTTGCGTGGCAGGATCGGGTGAGGGAATGCTGAGAACGGGCAATGGAGGGACGGAATGGCAATACTATTCAAATGTGGGCAACAATCCTCAATCTTCCATAGTTTTCACAGACATTGACAATGGTTATGCATGTGGCGACGCGGGCTCACTGTTAAAGACAACCAATGGTGGAATCAACTGGACATCCTATCCAAGCGGAACTTCAGATTGGCTGACTTCGATCTGTTTTCCTTCCGCTAATGTTGGATATGCTGTCGGAAACAATGGCACGATCATAAAAACAGGGGATGGCGGTTTAACATGGACAGTTCTGACATCGGGGATCATCCACGCGTTGTATTTTGTTTATTTCACAAATACTGATACAGGGTATGTTGCAGGGGTGTCCGGAACAATCCTCAAGACTATCAATGGAGGTTCAACATGGTCTCCATTGACCACCGGTGTGACCAATGGATTGCTATGCATTCATTTCACAGATAGTCACACAGGATATGCTTCAGGAACCGGCGGATTGCTTCTGAAGACTACAAATGCCGGCAATTCATGGATTCCTCTGCAAAGCGGAACCGGTTTTGATCTTTACTCGATCAGCTTTCCTCAGGCAGGAATTGGATTCGTTTCCGGCGACAGGGGAACGATCCTAAAAACCACTGATTCCGGCTCAACATGGGAAATAATGCAAAGCAATACCGGGAATTTGCTTTATGCAATTTTTGCTTTGAATACCAATATCGTTTTTGCAGCCGGTGTTGCAGGAACAATTCTGAAGACAACAAACGGCGGGGTTAATTTTATCTCCGAAACAAGGCTGACAAGATCTGACTTTCTGATTTATCCGAATCCTGCACAGGATAAGATTACTATAAGATGTCAATATAAGCTCGCTGCTGTAATTAATGTGAGCATATTTTCAATGACAGGTGAGAAAGTTCTTCAGAAAAATTTCCAGGATCAGGATCGGGTTGACATTGATATGAGCAATCTTTCCAAAGGAATTTATTCCGTAAGAATTCAAACCAGGGAAGGAGTTGAATCTCAAAAAATTGTTGTTGAATAGTTTTGAAAACTTCACGACAATCAATCCTGAAAAATTTGCTTTAACATAAAACCTGTCGATATAGGACTTCGCCTTGCGGCTCAGTCACTATATCTGGTTTTACGTTAATCAACAAGTTGACCGCAAATTTTATTGTATTTCGTCTTATAATTAATAGTATAGAAACGATTAACTGATTATGAATAAAGCTACTTCCAAAATTCCTTAAGCCCGCGTGAGTAGGGGCTATCCAGATACATGGATGCTTGATTCATATGAAGTTATGACTTTATAATAGATTCGCGGACGCAAATCTATTATTTACAACCTAACTATCAAACAACCAATTATTCTATGTTTAAACTACTATGGAAATCCATAGCAGTATTGGATAATCCTGATTAAGAATTCCAAGATGTCAAAGAACAATTAAAACGACAGAATGCTTCTTCTTGGTTTTTTCTTCAGATTAGATCTTAGAGGCTAATTTATTTTGAAGTTAATTATTAATAATTAATGATTTAATGGCCTTTCCTTGAGAGGTTGACAGAACTATCCAATAATTTCCATTTGCCAATTCCGAAGAAAGGACTATTTCCTGAAAATGCTTACCAGGTTGTTGTAGCATGTTTGACAGGAAGGTCTTCTGAAACTTTCCCAATGAATTAAATAAATAAACTGAAATAATCCCTGCATTTTTCAGTGTGTATTCTAATGTGGTTTTTTGTGTTGTAGGATTTGGATAGATACTTAAACTGTTATTTGAATTGACTAAATCCACAAGACCATTCGGGAAACCAGAAAGATATCTTGCTAAAACAGAATATGCAGTTGAGTTGGTTTCTCTTGAAGATCCTGCGGCTAAAATTTTTCCATCAATTTGTGTAGCTGTTGTTAGAAACATAGAACTGTTTGTATCAATGTTAGAAACTACAATCCCATCTGACCCGAAAGTATTATCCATGGAGCCATCAATATTATATCTTGCTAAAGTAAAATTGCCTTTTGTACCATTAATTGCATCCGAAGAACTTCCTGATACAATAAGTTTTTTATCGGATTGTAAAATTAACCCAATAGCATAGTCATTCCCTAAACCAATGGAAGTGGTAATAATCCCATTGATACCCCAAGATGTATCCACCGTACCATCATTATTGTACTTGACCAAAGCAAAATCATAATTCGAGCCATTATAGGCACATCCGCAAACAACAACTTTATTATTGTCAAGAGTCAGCAGTTTATTTGCCTGGCTGTTCAATCCAACCTCTGTTATTACTTTTCCTCCAAGTCCAAACGTTGTATCGAGTGTGCCATTTGTATTGTATCGTACTAAGGCAATATCTGTTGCATTACCAATGCCAACCTGACGATATGACCAACCGCCTAGAACTATTTTTCCATCGGACTGAATACCCATTGACAATGCAGCATCATCCAAATCACGAACTGCTGTTGATACTTTACCATTTGTTCCGAACGTACTGTCTAAAGTTCCATTCTGATAATATCTTGCAAGAGCAAATTTAGTGCCTGCTGGGCCAAAGGATCCGGAAAATCCCATGTAGCCTGCCACGATAATTTTACCATCTGGCTGAAGAGCAGAAGAAGAGGAAGCACTAGCAAAGTCAAAAGAAGTCGAGACAATTCCCCCCATGCCAAAGGAATTATCCAGCGAGCCGTCAGTATTATATCTAGCTAATGCAAAATCAGTAAACGTTCCATTCTCTGCATATCCAGCCACAATCATCTTTCCATCGGGTTGAATATTCAATGATCTGATAACGCAATTACCGGGGCCTATTATTGTTGTAACTTTCCCTTGATTGCCAAAACTCTCGTCTAAAACTCCATTCGTATCATACCGGGCTAAGGAAAAATCAAGATATTGACCATAAGTTGAATATCCAGCCGTAACGATCTTAGCATCAGGCTGAAGTGCTATTGATTGATATGCTGAATTTTTTACCCCAGGCTGATCAATAACTATTCCTTTAAGTCCAAATGATTTATCCAAAGTTCCTGGTTGTGCTAATAAATTTTGGTGGAATATGATATAAAGACTTAAGAGGATCAACAATCCAGAATTTTTTGCACTAGAAGTAGTCAAAGTATTCAGTGATGAACTCATATTGACATTATTTAGGTTTACAAATTTTAAATGCGATCTAACTTATACATAACTGCAATTTACAAGTTAATTTTTCAAAATAAGGCATCTCAAAGAACAAAATTCTCAAAATTATTTAATAATATTTGTTTCCTGATAAAGAAACATTTATCTTTGTTTAAAATTTGAATGATGATTTTAAAATTCAATGTTCAGTTTTTAGAGGATGCTGCCGAGTTTCTTGATAATCTGGATGAAAAGGTAAGAGATAAAGTAATCTATAACATACACAAGGCAAGAATTTCAAATGACAAAGAACTGTTTAGAAAACTAAAAGGTGAAATCTGGGAGTTCAGGACATTGTTTAATAAAACACATTACAGACTGTTTGCGTTTTGGGACAAAACTGAAAGCACCAATACGCTTGTAATCTCAACCCATGGACTTATAAAAAAAAGCGATAAAACACCACAGGGTGAAATAGAAAAAGCAGAGCAAATCAGAAAAACCTTTTTGAAACAGAAAACTAAAGACAATGAAAAATAAACCATTAAAAACAATCAGCTTAGAGGAAGTTACCGATAAATATATTGGTAAACCTGGAACACCAAAGCGTGAGGCCTTTGAAAATGAGTTGCGTCTTGACCTGCTTGGCGAAGCGATCAGGCAAGCACGTAAAGAGCGGAATCTTACTCAGGAAGAGCTTGGGTTGCTAGTAGGCGTTAAGAAAGCACAAATTTCAAAATTGGAACATTGTTTGACCGATGCCAGATTTGAGACGATCATCAAAGTCTTTAAAGCATTAAACGCAAAGATAAACTTCAATGTCGAACTGCTTAATCAATCTGTTTAGCTTGGTTGATCGGGTTTGTTGTTGAAAACATTCCTGATGATTGTGAAATTGAATTTATAAAGAGATTCTCAGGTAGGAAGAAGTACAAATTATTTTATGTTAAATTGTAACTGCCTAAAATAGAGATATAAACAATATACTGTAATTTTTCTAATTCGTAAGTACAAGATAATCAATACATATTATATTAATTTAGTCTTATAATTAATAGTATGCGAAAGGTTAACTGATTATGAATAAAGCTACTTCCAAAATCCCATAAACCCGCGTGAGTAGGGGCTATCCAAATACATGGATGCCTGATTCATATGAAGTTATGACTTTATAATAGATTCGCAGACGCAAATCTACTAATGAGGAGTATTTATCACATATTCAGACAGTTGTAATAGTGTTCCTTCACCAAATGGGCATATTTGCTGCATTTTCACTTTTTAAACCAATATTTCAAAGAACGTTTCTAATCCTTAATTCGTCTTAAAAGCAAGTCTAATTTACAACAATTATTCTTGCGAAAAGGTTTTATGAACTTTTGTTATTTTATCCTAAAAGGACGGGCATATCATTCAACGTTACAATTTTATGCTGATTTTTTAGTTTAATTTATATACTGTATTCTATAAATGTAAACAATGACAACCAAACAAAGTTGAAATGGGAAGATTTATTTTTTTCACAGTATTAATCTTGAATTTGGCTTGTACTCTTAAATCACAAACTATTTTTGTTTCAGGAAGTATTAATACGAACACAACCTGGAATGCTGATAGTGTAAAAATCATTGGAGATGTTACAGTAGCACCAGGGGTCATCTTATCAGTAAATCCGGGAGCTTTTATAGAAGCAATGGGGTATTACAAAATTGATGTATTGGGCAGAATCAAGGCTATTGGTGCTTTGAACGATACTATCATCTTTACAGTTCACGATACTTCCTCCTTCTGGCAGGACACTACCTCCACAAATGGAGGTTGGGCAGGTATTAACATTACCGGCACAATCACCTCTTCAGATACATCAGAATTCAAATATTGCTCAATCCGGTTTGGGAAAAAATACGATTCAATTTACCAGAATACAAATGGGGGAGTCTTATTTGTAAAGGATTATGGTGCCTTGCTTATTACAAACTCACGTTTTACAAATAATATGTTAATTTGTGACGGCGGAGCCGGTGGAGCGGTTTATTGCAAGAATGTATCACATGTTGCGATTGACAGTAATATATTCAATAATAACAGGTCATTCAGCTATGGAGGAGCTATACATACTGATAAACAATGCTTTCACACCATAATTTCGAATAACCTGTTTATACAGAATAAGGCCATTTCGTATCGTACTTCAGGTGGATTCTTAATAATTTCAGGTTGCGGTGCTGCTATAAATAATGTAGATGACATTGGTCTTAATCCAATAATAAACAACAATCATTGTTACAATAACACTTCTCTGAATGGAATGATCTATAATAATAGCCTCCATGCATTGATTTACAACAATGTCATTTGTAACAACAGTGGATCTGGTATAGTGGATGGCCATCAATTATCAAGCACCAAGGTTTATAACAATACAATCGTAAATAATTACACTGAATTAGGCGGAATCGAATTGTTTTCAAAAGCCAAGGTCTATAATAATGTTTGTTGGGGTAATGAACGTTACCCAGGCAATGTTTATGACCAAATCTATGTTAATCAGTATACATCAAACCCAACTCTTTTTTATAACTGTGTTCAATTTGGGGAAGGAGGTGATAGTGCAATTAATGAATATCCTGAATTTGTAAATCCCTCGCAAGGTGTTGGTATAGCGTTTAATGGTTATAATGCTGATTGGTCATTGCTAGACATGTCACCCTGTGTCAACCGTGGGACTCCTGACACGACAGGGTTATTTATCCCTGTTAGTGATGTTGAAGGTAATTCCCGAATCTATGGGAAACGCATTGAAATGGGCGCATATGAAAACCAAAATGTTTGGCTAAATACTGATATCAACTTATTTTCATTATCAGAAATTCAGGTTTATCCGAATCCAGGATCCAATTATTTGATTGCCGAATCTGGTAAGCAGATTTGTGGTGCAATGTTCAGGATGATCACAATTAATGGGAAAGAAGTATTTAAGACGACCATGACAGATGGAAAAACCAAAGTCAATACAAGTAATCTCAAAGCAGGTCCTTACTTTTGGGAGATATTTTTTAATGATAGAATTATTGAAAATGGGAAGTGGATTAAAATGTAGTGTAGGAAGAAGAAGTATCAAATTATTTTATGTTAAATTGTAACTGCTTAAAATAGAGACATAAACGATTTAATGTAATTTTCCTAATTTGTAAGTGCAAGATAATCAATACATATTATATTAATTTAGTCTTATAATTAATATTATGTTAAATAGTAAATATCAAAATAAAAGGCAGAAGAACCTGGCTCCTGCCTTTGTGTTTTAACTTTTTATTCAGATCCTCTTCTACTTCTTTTGAAGCGCATTGATCCTTTCATTCATTGCTTTTGCCTTATCAGCCTGATTTTTCCTGACATAAATTTGTTTTAAAGCAGTGAGTGTCTGGACATCATTAGGGTTGATTGAGGCCGCTTTTTCCAGGTAAGGTAATGCCAGATCCAGGTTTGAATCAGCTTCACCTTTCAATGCTATATATTCCTTTTCTGCATCGTTAGGCAGATTGTTTGCTTTAAATAAAAGTTCAGCAGCAACATTGTTATACAGAATTCCCATATTGAATGCAGCATCAAAATAATTCGGATTGATCCTTAATGCTTTCTGGTATGAATTTAATGCTGATGTCAGCGCCTGTTTACGGACTTCCTTCGATTTTGTGGTATCGTTGTAGATTTTATCAAACAGCGCTCCCATGGCAAAGAAAACTGAAAAATTAGCCGTGTCAGTATTGGCAATCAGCTTGAGTTGCTGCATGGCTTTTTCATCTTCACCAAAGGCCAGGTAAAGATTGGTTTCGGCTTTAATCAGTTCCAGATTCTTTGGATAAAGTGTGCGCCCTTTGCTGATTATTGCTGAAGCATTTTCTTTATCCTTGAGTTTTGTATAGGCAATCCCGAGCGTGTAATAGATATCCGCTGAATTCCCCCCGGCCTTCAGAACTACCAGGTTGTAATCTCTAACTTTGTCAAAGCGACCCGCACGTTCTGCTGCAACGCATGCAGTAAGCAACACAGCAGTATCAATCTTGTTGATGATATCATAAACCGTGGAGGCTTTCTCGAAGGCCATCATCGATTCAGTGTATTTATTTAACTTAAAATAAGCCACCCCTACATCGTACAATTTCTGCCTGATTGTATCAACATTGACCATGATCTCCTCGGTGAATTTTTTCTTTGTATCGTATTCATTGGCTTTTTTGAAAGCCTGTATCGCTGTTTCAAATAATCCTGCATCTGTACTTCCTGATGCACGGTAAAGGTTCAGGTAAATAATCCCTCTGTAAAAAAAGGTTTTTCCATCATTTGCGGTTTCCGGATTTACAGCTGCATCATCGATGAATTTTTTTGCAGAAGCAAGCTGCTTTTGTTTCTCATCTGCATTTTTAGCCCTGGTGAACTCTTTTAAGGCGTTGTATGCACTCTGAGTGTTAATACTTTGACTATTTACGAGGGAAACTGTAAATATCAGGATCAGGAATAGTGAAAGTTTTCTCATTTGAACAGGTTGTTTATATTCAGGTTTATGTGTTAATTCTGCAAATTTATTTAAAATATCACATTTTTTTATCAGCAGATAAAATTAATTTTCGCTGTTTGCGCTTTCTTCCGGAGATTCAAGCTTTCCCGTGGTCTCATCGCCCGCTGTTTCCTCAAGGTTCTCAACAGGAATCTCACCATTTTCATCCAGCAGCGCGGATTCTCCTTCTTCAACATCTACCTTGGTCACTGCTGCAATTGCATCACCGTCAGAAATTTTGATCAGCCTCACTCCTTGTGTTGCTCTACCCATGACGCGAAGATCGGCGACAGCCATGCGAATGATGATGCCCGATTTATTGATGATCATCAGGTCATCGTTATCAGTCACATCTTTGATTGCAATCAGTGCACCTGTTTTTGCCGTAATATTCAGGGTTTTTACTCCCTTTCCGCCCCTGTTGGTAACCCGGTAATCATCAAGATCCGAACGTTTACCATAGCCATTCTCGGATACGACAAGGATGTCGCATTTCTTCTCTTTGGAGAGGCAGATCATTCCGACCACTTCATCCTCTTCACCGGAAAGCCTTATTCCTCTTACACCTGCTGCATTCCTACCCATCGGCCGAACAGTCATTTCATTGAAACGAATGGCTCTTCCCGATCTCAAAGCCATGACGACTTCATCCTGACCACCGGTTAACCTTGCTTCCAGGAGGTGATCCCCTTCATTTATGGTAATGGCGTTAATGCCGTTTTGTCTTGGCCTAGAATAAGCTGCAAGTGAAGTTTTCTTAATTGTGCCTTTCTGAGTGGCCAGGATTATGAAGTTATTACTTGTGTATTCAGCATCTGTAAGGTCTTTTACATTGATGAAAGCCCTGACTTTATCATCAGGATCAATGCTGACGAGATTTTGAATTGCCCTGCCTTTGGAAGCCCTTGATCCTTCAGGGATTTCAAACACCCGGAGCCAGAAGCATTTTCCCTTACCTGTAAAGAGCAGTAAATAATTATGATTGGTTGCAACAAACAGATGTTCCAGGAAATCTTCATCCCTCACCTGGGATCCTTTCATTCCGCGACCGCCCCTGTTCTGAACCCTGTATTCTGAAAGCGGTGTACGTTTGATATAGCCAAGATGGGAAATCGTGATCACCACATTTTCATCAGCGATGGTATCTTCAATCCTGAAATCGCTGGCTGTATAAATGATTTGTGATCTCGGTTCATCTCCGTATTTCTCCTTAATCTCCAGTAATTCTTTTTTGATGATCTCCATCCTCAGGCCTTCATCGTCAAGAACACTCTGGAGGTATGCAATCAGTTTCATCAGTTCGGCGTATTCATCTTTTATCTTATCCCTTTCGAGGCCGGTCAGTCTCTGCAAACGCAGGTCAAGGATGGCTTTGGCCTGGATTTCCGTAAGGCTGAAATTCGTCATTAAGCCTGTTCTTGCTTCATCCGGTGTTTTTGATCCGCGGATCAGGGTAATAACAGCATCCAGGTTATCGAGGGCGATGAGAAGGCCTTCAAGGATGTGTGCTTTGTTCTGTGCTTCCTGGAGTTCGAATTTTGTCCTGCGGACGACAACAACATGCCTGTGCTCCACAAAGTGAACGATCATATCCTTGAGGTTCAGCGTGTGCGGGCGGCCTTTGACGAGTGCGGTATTGTTAACATTGAATGCATTTTGTAATTGTGTGTGCTGGTAAAGCTTGTTCAGTACGACATTGGTGATGGCATCCTTGCGCAGTTCATAGACGATACGGATACCTTCGCGGTCTGACTCATCCCTGATCTCAGATATGCCTTCGATTTTCTTATCATTGACCAGTTCTGTCGTCTTTTTAATCATCTCGGCTTTGTTCACCTGGTAAGGAACAGAAGTTACGATGATGGATTCCCTGCCATGTTCATCGGATTCAATCTTGGATTCACCGCGAATGACAATTCTACCACGACCGGTTTCAAAAGCTTCCTTCACTCCTTCATAGCCATAGATGACGCCACCGGTAGGAAAATCAGGTGCTTTGATGAATACCATCAGTTCAGGGATTGTGATTTCCCTGTTACCGATATAGGCGATGATCCCATCAATCACTTCGCTGAGGTTATGCGGGGCCATGTTTGTGGCCATCCCGACTGCAATCCCGGATGCTCCGTTTAAAAGCAGGTTCGGGATCCGAGAAGGCATCACGGTTGGCTCTTTCAGGGTATCATCAAAATTCAGCTGGAAATCAACCGTATCCTTTTCAATATCAGCCAGCATCTCTTCCGCAATTTTCGACATCCGGGCTTCTGTATACCGCATGGCAGCAGGGTTATCGCCATCCATTGAACCAAAGTTACCCTGGCCATCCACGAGGGGATAACGTAAAGACCAATCCTGGGCCATCCTGACCATCGCATCATAAACAGAAGTATCGCCATGGGGATGGTACTTTCCTAATACTTCCCCAACAATTCTTGCAGATTTTTTATAGGCTCTGTTCGAAAATACGCCTAATTCATACATTCCAAATAAAACCCTCCGGTGAACTGGTTTCAGACCATCGCGTACATCCGGGAGCGCCCTGGAGATGATGACAGACATCGAATAATCGATGTACGCAGACTTCATCTGGTTCTCAATATTCACCTTTATGATTTTCTCGCCTTCAACCATCTTTATTTTCTTAATTAATCAATTAATATTCAAGTATATAAAATAAAATAAATAGTGTTACGAAGGTAAAAATAAATCCTGGGATAACCTACGAAATCAGGTAATAATTTTTTCCTGTTACTAACACGAAAGTGTTAATAATTATTGACCTTTCAACTTCAAGGTCCGGGATTCAATCGTACTTTTGAAAAAATCAAAAATCAGGATAGAAAAACTATGGCATTGTTTTTGCATACATAATTGATTTTATCCCTGAAAGTAATTTTTAAATAATTAGTAACTAAAAGCGTTACTCACATATAGAAGGATCTTAATTATGGAAGCAAAATTTTCGCAGCGGGTTAAAGACGTCTTAATTTACAGCCGGGAAGAAGCAGTAAGGCTGGGTAATGACTATATTGGTCTTGAACACCTTTTGCTTGGCATCATCCGCGAGGGTGAAGGACTCGCAATAAAGATAATGGTTGCGCTTGGAGTTGACCTGACGGAAACACGCAGGAAGATTGAATCTGCTGTTGCCAGCGACAAAGAAAAGGCCGCCAATCCTGAGAACCTGCCACTGATCAAACAATCAGAACGGGCACTAAAGATAACCTACCTTGAAGCCAAATGGTTCAACAGCGAGTTGATTGGTACAGAACACCTGCTGTTAGCGATTTTAAAAGATGAGAATAACCTCGTCACAAAATTGCTGCATGCAAAAGGAGTTAACTATGAAGTAGTGAAAGAGGAGGTAAAATCAATCATTTCACACGGTCTGGAGGAGTTCCCTGCCCCTCCGCCAAAGGATATTCTCCCGAAGGATGATGATGAAGAAGAACCCGAAGAAGCAGGCAAGAGCTTTGGTTCCTCGCATAAAAAAGGAACTGAATCAAAATCGAAGACTCCCGTACTCGACAACTTTGGCAGGGATATCACGAAAGCTGCTGAAGAAGGTCGTCTCGATCCGATTGTTGGTCGTCAGAAAGAGCTTGAACGGATTGCCCAGGTTTTAAGCCGCAGGAAGAAAAATAATCCCATCCTCATCGGTGAGCCTGGTGTTGGAAAGTCTGCCATTGCCGAAGGACTTGCATTAAGAATAGTACAGCGCAAGGTCTCCCGTGCACTGTTCAACAAACGCATTGTTTCCCTGGACCTGGCTTCACTTGTTGCTGGTACGAAATACCGGGGGCAATTCGAAGAACGGATGAAAGCCGTGCTGAATGAGCTTGAGAAGAATCCGAACATCATCCTGTTTATTGATGAAATTCATACGATCGTTGGCGCCGGAAATGCTTCAGGTTCGCTTGATGCCTCCAATATGTTTAAGCCGGCTCTTGCAAGGGGCGAAGTTCAGTGCATCGGGGCAACAACACTCGACGAATACCGCCAGTACATTGAAAAAGATGGTGCACTGGAACGAAGATTCCAGAAAGTACTTGTTGATCCGACGACTCCCGAAGAAACAGTAGAGATCCTTAACAACATCAAGGAGAAATATGAAGATCATCACCTCGTAAGATATACGGATGATGCCATAAAGTCATGCGTCAGTCTGACCAACCGCTACATTTCCGACCGGTACTTACCGGATAAGGCCATCGATGCGCTTGATGAAGCTGGCGCCAGGGTTCATATCTCAAACATTCATGTTCCGGCAGAGATCATCAACATAGAGAATAAAATCGAGGAAACCCGCAAGAAGAAGATGCAGTCCATTACAAGCCAGAAGTTTGAAGAAGCTGCTGACCTGAGGGATATGGAGCGGAAACTTCAGGAAACCCTTGATAAAGAGAAGAGAAAGTGGGAAGAAGAAGCCCAGATCAACCGCGAGGTTGTTTCAGAAGAGAACGTGGCAGAAGTTGTTGCCATGATGACAGGTATTCCTGTTCAGCGTATCGCCAAGAACGAAAGTGACCGGCTGATGAACATGGAAGGCGAACTTGAGCATTCTGTAATCGGGCAGTCTGAGGCCATTAAAAAAGTTGTTCGATCCATCCGCAGGAACCGTGCAGGTTTGAAGGATCCCAATAAACCCATCGGAACATTTATCTTCCTGGGCCCTACAGGTGTGGGAAAGACGCACCTTGCAAAGGTCCTGGCGAAATATCTTTTTGATACAGAAGATGCATTGGTCCGAATTGATATGAGCGAATACATGGAAAAATTCGCTGTATCACGTCTCATTGGCGCACCTCCGGGATATGTCGGATATGAAGAAGGCGGGCAATTGACGGAAAAGATAAGAAGACGGCCTTACTCGATCGTCCTTTTGGATGAAATTGAGAAAGCTCATCCCGATGTTTTCCACCTTCTGTTACAAGTTTTGGATGATGGTGTACTTACGGATAGTTTTGGCCGCAGGGTGGATTTCAAGAATGCCATCGTGATCATGACCTCCAACATCGGCTCAAGGCAGTTGAAAGATTTTGGCCAGGGCGTTGGATTCTCAACCGCGGCCAAACAGGCATCAAGTTCAGAGCATACAAAAGGTGTCATTGAAAATGCATTGAAAAAATCATTTGCTCCAGAATTCCTAAACCGTATCGATGACGTGATCATCTTTGAATCCCTCGAGCGTGAATCCATACACAAAATCATCGACATCGAACTCTCCCACCTGTACGAACGCATCAAAGGAATGGGACACCAGATTGTTGTTACCGACAAAGCCAAAGATTTTATTTGTGAAAAAGGCTGGGATGCCCAGTTTGGAGCCAGACCGCTGAAACGTGCCATTCAGAAATATGTGGAGGACCCGCTGGCCGAGGAGATTATCAAGACCAAGCTGGTTGAAGACGACCTGATCATGGTTGATTTCAACGAGGAAAAAAGCGAGATACAGATCACTGTTTCGAAACAGGAAGCACCGTCAAAGGAACTTGCAAAGTCGAACTGATGCACGACTTGAGCGGTGTAATCTATTGATCAAAGAATAAGGATTAACGATTTACGACCTTCGAAGATTTTGAAAACGTAATGTTTACGAACTTCTGTAATCAAAAATCGTTAATCCTTGTTCGTCAATCAAATCAAACTAAAATAACGGACTTCAGAATTTGTATGTATTGTCTGTAATCAGTTTATCCGCAATTCTTCTCCTGGCCTCCTTCACATTCACTCCGCAAACCTTCGTAAGCATATTAATTGCATTGGCAAGATCTTTTGCAGATTCAGCAGAAGCAAAAGAATAAACTGCTTCGAGACCGGCTTTTCTCAGAAGATCGGCACAATCATACACACTGACATCCAGGATATCCTTGTAAATTGCTGAGTAATCAGCTCCTTTTAGTTTCTCGATTTTCTGAACACGCAAGAGGTTTGATTCAGTGATGTAGGTTTCCATCATCATATCTGCAAGGTTGTTCATGATTTCCTGTTCTTCGAGCAGATTCTTCTCAAATTGTTTTGAAGCACTATGGATCAGCAGAAGTATGGCTTTCTTGAAATTCCTGACAAAGCGAAGCTTCTTGTCGAAATAATTTTCACCCTCAGCTTTCCCATCCGTGATGGACTTGAGATTGACAGACAGCTCTTCGGCTTTTCCGAAAAGGTCGAAGTCGCCCTTCATGGCTCTTTTCATTGCCGTATCGATGACCAGCAGACGGTTAATTTCGTTGGTTCCTTCAAAGATCCGGTTGATCCTGGAATCGCGGTATCCCCTTTCGACCGACATCTCTGCGGAATATCCCATGCCACCATGGATCTGAACGGCTTCATCCGCTACATAATCCAATGCTTCGGAACCGTAGACTTTCAGGATTGCAGCTTCAACAGCATAATGACAAATGCCTTCGATTGAAGCTTTTCCTTTGTCTTTTCCTGCAGCTTTATTCTTTTCGATCTGGTTGTCAACATCACTGCTTACCCTGTAGATTGCCGATTCAGTGCTAAATGTCTTAATAACCTGCTGGGCCAGCTTATATTTTATCGATCCAAATGTAGAGATCAGGGTTCCAAACTGTTTTCTTTCATTTGCATAGATCACAGAGTCGTTGATGGCTTTTTTGGATGCGCCGATAACATTGGCACCAAGTTTAAGCCTGCCCATGTGAAGGATACTCAATGCAATCCGGAATCCTTCTCCCCTGCTACCAATCAGGTTTTCAACCGGGACTTTCACATCCGAATAAAATATCTGGGCAGTTGATGATCCTTTGATTCCCATTTTATGTTCATCGGGGTTAACGGTAACACCCGGGGTATTGCGTTCCACGATAAACGCGCTCAGAACGCGATCCTTGTCAACTTTCGCAAACACAACCTGTGTATCGGCAAAACCTGCATTGGTGATCCACATTTTTTGCCCGTTCAGGATATAATGCTTCCCATCTTCCGAAAGACGGGCATTCGTCTTTCCTGCATTGGCATCGCTACCTGCCCCCGGCTCGGTAAGGCAATATGCACCAAGAAATTCTCCGCAGGCAAGCTTTGTTACATATTTCTGTCTCTGCTCCTCATTGCCGTAATACATGATCGGCAAGGTGCCAATTCCCGTATGAGCCATGAAGGCAACAGAAAATGAATATCCTGCACCGATCCTTTCGGCAACAAGCATCTGGGTAACAAAAGACTGACCAAATCCCCCGTATTCTTCTGGTATTGAAACGCCCATCAGTCCAAGCTCTCCAGCTTTTTTCAGGATACTCTTCATCAGCATGATATCCGGCGCATCCGTTTTTTCAACATTAGGATATACTTCAGTTTCAAGAAAATCCTGACAGGTCTGGGCTATCATCAGTTGCTCCTCGTTGAATTCTTCAGGGATGAAAATGTCATCACAGCTGATTTCATCTACCAGGAATTCCCCGCTTTTTAAAATTTTTCCAGTTTTCATTTTGGTCTGTTTATGTTAGAGAATAAGCTTATCCAATATTTATAACCCGATCGACCGCACAATCAATTCGGCGATGTCAAGGTTCTTTATTTCTTCTTCTTTATTTTTGGATTTGATCCCATCGGTAATCATATTCATGCAGAAAGGACATGCAGTAGCAATCACAGAAGCATTTGTTGAAAGAGCTTCTTCCGTGCGTTCAATGTAGACTTCTTTGGTTCCTTTTTCGGCTTCCTTAAACATCTGTCCGCCACCCGCTCCGCAGCACAATGCAAAACTCTTGTGCCGTTTCATCTCAACCAGGTTAGAAGTCAGGTGATTCAGAATATTCCTGGGTTCATTATAAATCCCGTTAGCTCTTCCGAGGTAACATGGATCATGATAAGTTACCAACGGGTTGTTTAATGCTTCCTTATTGATATTCAGTTTCCCTTCGCCGATCCATTGATCCAGCAATTCAACATAACTGAACACCTCATAATTTCCGCCGAGGTCAGGATAATCGTTTTTAAAACTGTTGTAACAATGAGGGCATATTGTAATAATCTTCCTGATTCCATACGAAGAGAAACGTTCTATATTCTGCATGGCCTGCATCTGGAACAGCAGCTCATTTCCTGCCCGTCTTGCCGGATCCCCGGTACAGGTTTCTTCTTTTCCCAACACGGCAAAGCTGATATCAAGCAACGAGAGAATCTTTGCAAATGCAACGGTAACTTTCTTATAGCGGTCGTCAAATGCACCTGCACAGCCAACCCAGAAAAGGTACTCCGGTTTTTCATTCCGGGCAAAAAGGTCTGCCATTACAGGTATTGTTGTCTTTTTTGTTTCCATTGTGCTAAAAGAAAATCCTGTTAATTATTTTGGATGAAGTCCCTGGCCCATAAGAGCCTGTCCTCCGATGAAAATTGCCAAGGCGCCCCGTTATTTTCAATATTTGCAAACGCTGTTTTTAATCCGCCGGGTGCTGATCCTTCTTCCATCACCAGGTACCTGCGCATATCCACGATGAGTGTCGGGTGGTTGATGTTGATCGGGCATTCCATCGCACAGGCATTGCATGTCGTGCATGCCCACAGCTCCTCTTCTGAAATATAGTTTCTTAAAAGCGACCTGTTATCGCTGAATGTTTTTCCATTCTTTACCATCAACGGGCCTTTCTCTTTCATTCTTGCGCGCACATCCATCATGATCTTCCGTGGTGAAAGCAGTTTCCCTGTAATGTTTGCGGGACAGACTGATGTACAGCGCCCGCATTCGGTACAGGCCAGGGAATCGAGGTAATTTTTCCAGGAAACATCTTCAACATCTTTCACTCCGAATCTTCCAATAGGTGCATCAGTTGCGGGTGGCGGAGTATAGGCATCCGGACTGAGCATAATCCTGACCTCATTCGTGACAGATTCCATGTTGGGCAGTTTTCCCAGGGGATCAAGTCTGGAGAGGAAAACGTTGGGCACTGACATGAAGACATGAAAATGCTTGGAATATGGGAGAACATTGGCAAAGACAAAAATCAATAAAATATGCATCCACCAGAAAGTCTCATAAAGGACATTCCATGGACCTGAAGAGGATAACCCAAATAATCCGGAAAGCGCTGTGCTGACCGGGTAGACACCCTCAACAGTTGAGTGACCGGCTGTTTGCATATTTGTGTAAGAAACATTCATTCCCTGCAGAGAGACCATCAGCAGCAGGATCAGTGTCAGCGCAATGTTTGCATCGAGGTGGGAAACATGCTTCATCTCAATCCCGCTAAAGCGCCTGATGTGAAAAAATAGCCTGCGGGAAAGAAAGACCAGGATGGAAATGCCGACAATCAGCGCAAAAATATCACCGGAAGCCATGATCACATCATAGACCGGGCCTAATATTCTCAGTGAACGATGAAACCCGAAAAGACCATCAATCAGCATCTCGATACTTCCGAACAGGATGACACAGAAGCCCCAGAAAACGAGGGCATGGAAGAACCCGATCACCGGCCTCCGGAAGATCTTGGTTTGCCCGATCGCAACTTCCAGCATGACCTTCACTCTTTTGGGGAAATCCGTTACGGGGAAAGCGGATTTGGTAAACTTAAAAAAGCGGATGATACGGCGGGCAGTATAACCAAAGATTCCGGCTGTAATCAGCAGGGTTAAAGCAAAAATGATCTGTTTAGTCATAGGTTCATCCAGGTAGTCTTCGAATCGATCAGGGGGAAATCAATCTATTTTCCTTTAATCTCTTTAATCGCTTCAACGAGTTTGGGCAGTATTTTGCTTGCATCGCCGACAATTCCGTAATTGGCAGCTTCAAAGATCGGAGCATCTTTATCAGAATTGATGGCTACGATAAACTTCGAAGAACTGACACCGGCCAGATGTTGTGTTGCCCCAGAAATGCCGATGGCAAAGTAGAGATTGGGGGAAATAATTTTCCCGGTCTGGCCTGTATGCTCTTCGTGCGGTCGCCAGCCTTCATCGGAAACCGGGCGGGAACAGGCAGTAGCAGCACCCAACAACGAAGCCATTTCGAGGATCGGGCCCCAATTGTCGGGAGATTTCATACCGCGTCCGCCGGAAACAACAATCTCCGCGTCGGTCAGCAGAATCTTGCCTGTCTGTTTTTGAACTTCCAGGATCTGTGTTTTGGCCTGTCCGTCTGCCATCGCCATCTCAACATTCACGATTGAGGCATGGTTGTCGGCTTCTGCAAGTTCAAAGGAATTTTGTGCCAGGGTCAAAATCCTGGTATCAGATTTTATCAGGATCCGTGCAAATGCATTTCCTGAAAATACTTTCTTGTAAACGATAAATGGGTCGACCGATATCGGCAGCCTGGTTACACTGGCGCCTATTCCTGCCTTCAGGCGAACGGAAAGTCTTGGGGCAAGTGCTTTTCCGGCATTATTATTGGAAAGGACAAGTACTGTCGCTCCTTCTTTCTTCGCTGTCTCGGAAATTACCTCTGAATAGAACTGGTTATCCAGGACGCTGAAATTTTTCCCGGTCATGCTGATTATTTTATGAGCTCCGTATTTGCCCAGTTTGTCAAGCTCACTGTTTTCAACCTCCCCGATTGATAAGGCGATTGACTGGGTATTCAGCATTTCTGCCAATTTCGTAGCATAAGAAACCAATTCAAAAGAAAGTTTCTTGAATTTTCCGTCCCAGTTTTCTGTATAAACCAATACTGACATATCGTGTCTGTCTTTTAGCGATAAAAATTTTCTCAGATTATTTTAGCTTCATTCTGAAGCAATTCAACTAACTCCTTTGGGTTCTCGGAATCCACAAATTTACAGGCAGCCCGGGATTTCGGCATTTCGAACTGAATGACTTCCGTGACTGCTTCAATAGGTGCAGGCTCCATGGTTTTAATTGGTTTTGTCCGGGCCATCATGATTCCACGCATGGCGGCAATCCGTGGTTCTTTCGCAATCCCTTTCTGGACTATGGCCACAAAGGGTGAAGGGACAGTAAGAATTTCCTTACCACCGTCTATTTCCCTGTTGATGATCGTTTTTCCATTTTCTATCTGGATCGATGAAATAGAAGAAACCGAAGGTAATCCTAAAAATTCCGCAAGCATCCCTCCTACCGAAGATCCGTTGTAATCACTGGATTCAATGCCGCATAAAATGATATCAAAAGGATTTGCCTTGATGACCTCAGCAAGTTGTGCAGCAACAAAAAATGCATCAACGGGTTCAGCGTTTACCCTGAACGCTTCATCAGCGCCGATTGCCAGGGCTTTTCGTATTGTAGGCTCTGCGCTGACAAATCCCACATGGGCAACGGCAACCGTCTGAATACCATTTGCAGGATCGTCTTTCAATTCCAAGGCACGGGTCAATGAGAGTTCATCCCATGGATTGATTACCCATTGGATGCTTGCGCAGTCAAGTTTCCTGGAATCATCAATGAATTTGACTTTGGTCGTTGTGTCAGGGACATTGCTAATACAAACCAATATTTTCATTCGATAGTACTTTAAATAATGTTGAAGTTCATTCTGAATCGGGGTGCAAAGATAAAATAAAAAGGAAAAGAAGAAACCCGAAATTATTGCTCGTCGTCCAGCGATTTGTTGTATTGGGTCATTGCCTTGAGACTCATGGCCATACTGGAGAACCCGCCATCGTGGTAAATGTTCTGCATGGTCACTTTCCGGCTCAGATCCGAGAACAGGACAATGGCAAAGTTGGCGCATTCCTGGGCCGTGGCATTACCCAGCGGCGACATTCTTTCGGTGAAGTCGATCAATCCGTCCATGCCTTTGATTGCGGCACCGGCGGTTGTCCTGGTCGGAGATTGTGAAATGGTATTCACCCTGACATTCTTCTCACGGCCATAGATGTAACCAAAACTCCTTGCAATGGATTCAAGCAAGGCCTTGGCATCCGCCATGTCGTTGTAGCCGACCAGCGTGCGCTGCGCAGCTATGTATGACAATGCCAGGACCGAACCCCATTCGTTGATGGCATCCATTTTCTTGGCAGCCTGGAGCATTTTGTGAAATGAAAGCGAGGAGATATCAATTGTTTTCAGGAAATAATCATAATCCAGATCGTCGTAGTTCCTTTGTTTTCTCACATTCATCGACATCCCGATCGAATGAAGGATGAAATCAACTTTTCCGCCAAAGATCTCCATCGACCGTTGAAAAACATGTTCAAGGTCACTGACTGAAGTGGCATCTGCGGGAATGATTTCCGCATTACAGATTTCAGATAGTTTGTTGATCTCCCCGAACCGAAGTGAGACAGGCGTGTTGGAAAGCGTAAATACGGCCCCCTCCTCGTGCGCTTTCAATGCAATCTGCCACGCAATTGACTTTTCGTCGAGTGCGCCAAAAATTATTCCTTTTTTTCCTTTAAGCAAGTTATATGACATGACTGTTTTTTTCTAGGTTAGTTATTTTACAAATCAATTCATCAACAACTCTTCGGCTGTTTTAATGGCAGCTGAAGTAACATTCTCATTGCTGAGCATCTTTGCAATTTCATTGATTCTTTCATTCCTGCTGAGTTTCCTGATGTGTGTTTGCGTTGATTTCCGTTCACTTGTTTTATAAACCCAGAAATGAGATTCTCCCTGTCCCGCAATCTGCGGAAGATGAGTGATTGCAATCACCTGCATGGTCTTTCCCATCTTTTTCAGTATGGAAGCCACTTTCCCGGCAATATTTCCGGAAACACCATTATCGATTTCATCAAAAATTATGGTTGGCAAAAGATTTTTTTGTGAGATCATGGATTTTATCGTGAGCATCAGCCGTGATTGTTCTCCGCCGCTGGCTATCTTTGAAATTTCATCCAGTTCGACTCCTTTATTGGCGCTGAAAAGGAAATGAACGACATCAATTCCATCTTCAGCTAAATCCTTTCCTTCGGTCATTTCAAGTTTCATCCGGACTTCGGGGATTCCCAATTTCTTCAGGGTTTCAACCATTTTCTTTTCAATCTCAGGAATGGCAGCTTTCCTTTTCCCGGAAATTTTTCCTGCCAGAACGAACAACTCTTCCTTTTGGGATTTTACATCCCTGGTCAATGCTGTAATCTTCTCATCGAGTGATTCTACTTCCTGCAGCCGGAGAGCCAGATCATCCCTGACATGGATCAGGTCCCCAAGCGATGATACATTGTGTTTTTTCTCAAGGTTGTAAAGCAAGTCAAGTCGACGGGAGAGTTTCTCAATCTCGGCAGGATCGGAATGTACCTCTTCTTCGATCTTCAGGATTTCCCGGGAGATATCTTTCAGATCGATGAAATTGGTTTTTATCCTCTCGTTCAATTCTTCGGCTGAAAGATGGAACTTTGAAATGTTCTGCATTGACGAGATGATTTCTGAGAGCTGGTTCAGTAAAGAAGCTTCTCCTTCCGAGAGCAGTGTGGTGGCATTTTGCAGCTGCGATTTAATCTCTTCAGAATGAGACAGAACTTTCAGCCGTTCTTCTGCCGACTCCTGCTCACCTTCGGTGATCCCTGCTTCTTTGAGTTCCCCATACAGGAAATTATGATAATCCTGCTCATTGCGCGATTGCTTCTCTTTATTTACCAGCGCTTCGAGGGCTGAAGAAAGGTCCAGGAAATGAAGGTAATCTTTCCTGTATTGTTCAACGATTTTTGTATTTCCAGCATAACTGTCAATCACCGCAAGCTGGAAATCTTCATCATTGAGCGTTATGACTGAGTGCTGTGAATGGATATTGACCAACCGGTCACCCAGTGTTTTCAGCAATCCCAGGTTAACCGGCGTATCATTGATGAAGGACCTCGATTTCCCGGCCTGGTTGATCTCCCTTCTCAGAATCGTATACTCTTCCTGGTCCAGCAGGTTTGAGGAAAAAAATTCATCCAGCTGGTAATCCCTGGTATAAAATGTTCCTTCAACAATACATTTCCTGGATTTGTCGAGTAATACTGAGGCATCACCCCGCTGACCAAGGATCAGCGAAATGGCACCCAACAGAATTGATTTGCCTGCACCCGTCTCACCTGTAATGACAGAGAAGCCTTCCGGAAAATCAATTTCCAGCCGGTCTATCAATGCATAATTTTCAATAGTGAGTTTCGAAAGCATCTTAAATTGTTTTCCGCGAAAATCTCAGGAATAAAAAAAAATCATTTCCCAGTCAGGATTACCTGGTATTTGGAGCCATTGGCAGGATCAATTTCTTTAAGCAGGTTCACCACATTGGTCTTCTCCATAGGTGGAACACGCTGATCAGAATAGATATTGATAAACTCATCTCTTTTGGCATCAAGGATCAATTGCAGTGCGTAGAGATCAGGCTTTGCGTCGTACATGGTTTTCAGGTCATCAAGGCTTTCGGTGATTGCAGATCTTCCGGCATCAAGCTTTTCATACATCACATCCAACCCAAGGCGGTGGAACTTATAGTAGAAATCCCGGATTGCGCTGTTTGACGGGTTTAAATAATTCTGGACCAACCAGTACCTGTTCTTCTGACTTTCAAATCCCTTCCACCCTGTTTCCGTGGCATTCTGGGCTGCATTCACGATATCCTGCGCCTTGTTAAACAGATCTGTTCCGCCATTCTGTGAAAACGAATCAAAATACAAGCCCAGGTATATATAGGCGTAATAAGCAACCACGGATGTAAGGTTTGAAGTGAATGAGTTATCAGAAAAATCCAGTGGCTGGAATTCCACATACCGGAACTGAAAATCCTTGTCAATCGTATTAAGCAGGACACTGTTGTATGCAGAGTTCAGAACAGGCCGGCGAAGTACCAGGTTGATCGTTCCCTTGAACTCATCGGCACCAACCCGTTCAGTGACTGTGATCAGCATTGTGCATTCGATCTTCTCTTCACTCCTGAAAGTATAATTCGTCCATTTCCGGTTGTTGATAAATTCATAAAGAGCGGTCTGCAATGACTCGAACACTCTTTTATCGGTGCCCGGAATTTGCTGGGATGATATTGAAACCTGGCATTCCAGCTCCTGGGCAATCAATGAAAGTGAGAAAAAGAAAAATGCCAGGATGAGAACTAGCTTGTTCATCATGAATCGTGTTTCTGGTTCAATTTTTTTTGGATGCCGGGAAGTGCGCTACGATGGCATCAATGATGTCGGCAGCAACTTCCCTCTTATCTTTCAGTTCACCATTGGCAACAATCCCTGTTTTGTCAAGGATAGTAATTCTGTTGGTATCAGAACAAAATCCGGCTCCGGGATCTTTCAGAGAATTCAGAATGATAAGATCCAGGCCTTTCTCTTTCAGTTTACTGGTTGCATTCGGTATTTCGTTTTCTGTTTCGAGTGCAAACCCCACAAGCACCTGGCCCGGCTTTTTGATTGATCCCAATTTCCTGAGGATATCGGCAGTTGGCTTCAGATCGATAGAAATAACATCACCGGTCTTTTTGAGTTTCTGTTCCGAAGTAACCCCGGGCGTATAATCGGCAACTGCAGCTGCCATTATGGTTATGTCTGATCCCGGATAATGCGCAAGGCAATTCTCATACATTTCCAGCGCTGAAATAACATTGATCCTGGTGATTCCGGCATGATGGACCAGCGAATATGACGGGCCGCAGATGAGTGTCACGGATGCGCCCCTGTTTGCGGCTTCTTCTGCAATTGCAAATCCCATTTTCCCTGAAGAATGATTCCCGATATACCTTACAGGATCAATTGCTTCGTAGGTAGGTCCGGCAGTTACCAGGATCTTTTTCCCAGTGAGATCTGCATGTTTTTGGAAATAATTCTTCAGAAGTTCAACCAGATTTCCGGGTTCTTCCATTCTTCCGGGTCCCGACAGGCCACTGGCGAGTTCACCAACCTGGGGTTCAATCAGGATATTTCCATAAGATTTCAGAATGGAGATATTTTTTTGCGTTGACGGGTGGTTATACATGTCCATATCCATTGCAGGAGCAATGAATACCGGGCATTTCGCAGATAAGTAAGCCGTAACGACAAAGTTGTCAGCAATTCCATTAACCATCTTCCCCAGGGTATTGGCCGTTACTGGTGCGAAAATCATGGCATCAGCCCACATCCCCAGTTCAACGTGGTTGTTCCATTCGCCGGATGCGGCTTTGAAAGGATCAATGATTACGTTATTGCGGGATAATGTGGAGAGTGTAAGCGGAGTAACAAAATCAACCGCAGCAGGTGTCATGATGACTTTTACTTCAGCACCTTCCTTGATGAGCTGCCGCACCAGTAAGGGTATCTTATAAGCCGCGATACTACCAGTGATTCCAACAACGATTTTTTTGTCTTTCAGCATCAGGGGTTAATAAGAAATTAAAAATCATCCTGATGTTCTTTGTGTGGATTCCGGAAGTAGAGTTCGTTATGGAGGAATTCATGAATTGCGATCAGGGTAGGTTTTGGCAGGTGTTCGTAATATTTCGCTATTTCGATCTGTTCCCTGTTCTCAAAAACTTCCTCAAGATTATCTGTAGTAGTAGCAAATTCTGACAATTTCTGTTTCAGCTCTTCCTTCATCTCAAGAGAGATCTGATTGGCGCGTTTCGAAATGATCGAAACGGATTCATACATGTTGTTGGTACCGGATTTAAAATCTTCAATGTTCCTGGTTACTGCAACGGTGTCAGTCTTGACTTTTTTATAATCCATGGTCTTATTTTTGATTAATCCTTGTGTTTATTTTCTCGTCTTTCTGATAATACTTCTCAATTTCTTTCTGAGACTTTTCCTTCAATCCCTTTGCCTCATCAATATAGTTACTTTCAGGGAATTGTGCGACAAAATCATTGTATGCGTTAACCGCCTTAAGATGCCGTTCCTTCTTTTTATTCTCGATGCTCTCAAGTGCGAATTTATGATACGATTTGAAAATCATGAACAGGATTTCCTCTTTTCTTTTTGTGTCGGGATATTCTTTAAGGATGTTATTCATACTTGTAATTGCGGCAGAATAATCCTGCATCCGGAAATAAAGTTTTGCAATCCTGAAGTCTTTGCTTTCCAGCTTTTCCCTGAGTTTATCAATAAGGTCGTTGCATTCGGACAGCCGGGTGCTTTTCGGGTACTGATTAATGAAAAGCTGGAGGTCTTTGATTGCGTCATACGTGGTTGACTGGTCAAGTGTATAGTCTGGTGAATTCAGGAAGTTGCAGTAAGCGCCCATGTATGCGCACTCTTCTGCCGTTTTTGAATTGGGGAAATTGGTGCAATACCGTTTAAAATAATAGGAAGCCAGTGTATAATCTTTCTGATAGAAATAGCTGTAAGCATAATAGAAATAAATCCGCTCCGATTTTTCCGTGGCCCTTGTTACACCCATCAGTTGGTCAAACAACTGCAGAGCCCTGGAATAATCCTTTTCATTGTACATCTTAATGGCATAATCATATTTCTTCTCTGCATCATCGCTTTTGAGAACTTTTTGAAAACCGCAGGAATTTGTCAGAAATGCCAGTAAAATCAGGAAGAGAAACAGACTTTTTCTTTTCATTGTGCAAAATTACAACTTTTACTTGAAAAACAATAATTTATTCAACACGAACCAATCTCTTACACCTACTAATGAACTCAGGATTTCATGAAATATTGTAAAAAACAGTCCATGTCCAGCCTGTTCAGACAGGCCTTTAAAACTGAACTTTCATTTCATTTCACCGATGAAACGTGAAAAAAGTAAATTTGCTTATCCTTTTGAAATTGGTAATTTTGCAGCCTTGTTCATTCAATATGTCTAACTATAAAATTTAATCGCGTGGATATTTTTGATAAAGCTGTTGCGAATATGGGGCCACTGGGGCAGCATGCTGATATGGGATTCGGATACTTCTACTTCCCAAAACTTGAAGGTCAGATATCAAACCGGATGTCATTCAAAGGAAAGGATTGCCTGGTATGGAGTCTGAACAATTACCTTGGACTGGCCAATCATCCGGAAGTCAGAAAAGCAGACGCAGAGGCTGCAGAAAAATGGGGATTGGGTTATCCCATGGGTGCACGAATGATGTCAGGGCAAACTGAATATCATCAGCATCTCGAGAAACAGCTGGCTGAGTTCGAAGGCAAAGAATCGGCCTACCTGTTGAATTTTGGTTACCAGGGCATGGTTTCGATCATAGATTCGCTGGTCGACAGGCATGATGTAGTCGTGTATGATTCGGAAGCGCATGCTTGTATCCTCGACGGGTTGCGCCTGATCATGGGTAAACGCTTCGTGTACCCGCATAACGACATGGAAAGTTTTGAGAAACAACTCCAGCGTGCAAAAAAGATCACGGATGTTACCGGTGGCGGTATTCTTGTAATCACGGAAGGTGTTTACGGAATGTCCGGTGATCTTGGAAATCTCCGTGACATGCTCTCTCTCAAGGAAAAATACAGATTCAGGCTTCTCATCGATGATGCACATGGTTTCGGAACGATGGGAAAAACCGGTGCCGGCACCAGCGAGCATCAGCAGGTAATGGACAATGTGGATATTTATTTTGGCACGTTTGCCAAGGCAATGGCAGGAATCGGGGCTTTTGTAGCGAGTGAGAAAAGAATCATCAAATCGCTGACATTTAAAATGCGTTCACAGATTTATGCCAAGTCTCTCCCGATGCCTATCGTTGAAGGATCGATCAAGAGGCTGGAACTGATCAGGACCCGTCCTGAATTAAGGGCGAAGTTATGGACGATCGTGGAAGCCTTACAATCCGGATTAAAGGCTAAAGGATTCAACATAGGGAATACGCAATCACCAGTAACACCAGTGTTCTTAAAGGGCGGTATCCCTGAAGCAACAGCTTTGGTTTATGACCTTCGCGAGAATTATAAATTATTCTGTTCACTGGTTATATACCCGGTTGTTCCTAAAGGCGTTATCATGCTGCGCCTGATTCCAACGGCAATCCATACGCTTGAGGATGTTAAATATACGATCGAATGCTTCTCCGCCATCAAGGAAAAACTGGATGCCGGCGAATATGCAAAAATGCAACTTCCAGATGTTGCAGAAGTGTTTTAATGCTTTGAACTGATCTTCCGGCTTATGAGTAAGAATGCTTCAGGTAAAAAAGGCATCGTGGGATTTTTTTACAGAATCTCCCGTAAAGTCAGGTATCTGAAGTTCAGGGGAACCTTGTTGCATAAGAAACCCCGGGTAGTCAGGCAAAAGCTGTCGATCAAAAGACGGCGCACCTGGCGGCATAATCTTTATTTCCTGAGGCCAGCCGTTATTCACAGATTAAGGCGGTTTGAATGGTATAAAAGCCAGAAGATCATGGCCGGTCCTTTCGGCTATGAAAGCTTTTCAGGTCATAAGCTGAATGTTCAGGCGCCCAAAGCCCCGAAACGGAAACTCTCTTTCAGTGAGCGATATGACCGGTTTCACCGGAGATTAAAATATATCCGGAAGAAAAGGAAATTGTACAAATCACAGCTCAAACTCAACCGGAAGAAACCGAAAAGAAGAGCGCTGAGACTATTGATCTATCTAATTAAAACCGGGAAGCTGTTTAAGATAGATTTCATCGCGATCCATGAATTTCTTGACCGGAACTATTCGTTCCTGGGAAAAAGCAAGTATATTATTATCTTCATCAATTCGGTTGCGATATACCTGCTGGCCTACCTCTTTATATACATCACCAAAGTTGTTGCAACCGCCCTGGTCGCCAATACATACCAGATTCATACCATCGTGATGTATTATGATGTAAATTTCCTGATCCGGAGCGGTGACTGGACCCAGGATATGATCCAGGTCGTTTTCAGTGCAGGCCCCTTTGTAGCATTTTTTATTTCGCTCATCTCTGTTGTCATTTATGCCAACACAACGTATGAAAACTGGGCCGTAAGGATTTTTATTTTTTGGGTGATGGTCAATTCGTATGTTCAGTTTTTCGGAGAGATCATGTTAGGCTCGCTACTGAGTAAAGGGATTGGCTGGACGATTGCATATCTTTTCTATTTCGATACACCCAAGATGGTCATCGCGCTGGTTGGATTTATCGCTCTTGTTGCAGCCGGGCTGGGGTTGTCAAAGTTTGCACTCTATTCCGGCAACATATACTTCAATAAGCTTGATAAAAAGAACAGGATGCCGTTTATCATGAGCCAGGTTTTTTTGCCATTCCTTGCCGGCACGGCACTGATCATTGGTATTAAACAACCAAGAATAACCGGGCTTGAACTGGCTGTGGCCTTTTCAATGATCCTGTTGATACTGCCAACCACAGTCAGGGCAAGGTTCTTCGGTAATATGTACTTTGATGAAGACCCGAAAAAAATCAAACTGATGTGGCCCTGGATTCTTGCAGCAATTATTCTGATCCCTGCATTCAGGTTTTTCTTTGGGATCGGAATCAGGATTTAAGATCAGAGAACTTATCCGGAAACCTATTTCCGGATAACAAGCCGCGATTCATACGTTTTATTCTCCCCCGATAGTTTCAACAGGTATAACCCATTCGCCAGGTTTGTCATGTCAAGAGAAACAGGCTGACTTCCGCCGTTATGATCAAACTGAAATGAGGAAACAAGCTTCCCTAATGTATTGAAAACTTCTGCCGAATAATGCTGGGGCTGCCCGGCGGGTAATAGCAAATTGATGTCTCCACCTGATGGATTGGGATAAACCAGCGTTTGCAGGTGTTCAATTTCGTTAACATAGCCGATAGACAGGGGAATAAGTTTGACATTTAACCTGGTGGTTGTTCGGGTTGCAGCCGGGACTCCCAGGATCGTCCGGGTAAAATATCCTGCTGCAGAAAAGCTGAGGTTATATGTACCCTGACTGATCGGACGGAAATACCAGCCCGATGGAAGTTTTGAGTAGACGAATGAATTGTCTTTATCATGAGCCAAAGCCAATACTTTTGCCAGGACCGGTTTGTTTGTAACGCTATCTGTCACCCGCCCATTTATCCCATAACCAGATTCTTCAATGTAATCCATGAATGATCGGAAGTTATCATTCCAGAAACCAGGTAATTGACTGGGAGATGGTGTTTTGACTGCAGATATCTCAAGTGTCACTTCACGTCCGTTGTGGAAGTAAGTCGTGTAATCCTGCCTGCCACCTTCTACGGTATACCAGGCATACCCATTGGTCACACCGTTCCCTGTTCCTGAAGGTCCCATGAAGTATCCGGCAGGTCCATATTTATGAGCGGTATCGGCATATTCTCTTCCGACAAAATTAAACCATGCATCATCGGCATGTAGCTTTGACCAGGTATCCCACGGATAATTAAAGACCTCGTCTCCTCCGTGAAAATTCATGGACATGACGAAATGGTTAATGCTGTCGAATTGCATGAATGCCATCGTTTCGGCTTGCCATGCATTGCCATCCGGATGCTGGTTACCCGTCGGGTCTGGAAAATTCCTGTTAATGTCAATATTGTTGCCATTTTCACGCTGTGCTCCATAAACCGTTGAGTTCCCGCCGTGATATGTTCCATCAGGATTGGCCAGCGGGTTGATGAATATCTGGTAATTATTGACCAGGTTGGTGATCCGTGTATTTTGTCCGTATCCGGTAAGCAATGAATCGATAAGATGCAACATGAGCACATATCCTGTAACTTCATCCCCATGGATTGTAGAAGTGAGCAAAACCTGCGGTACGCCCTGGTCAACATCCAGACTGTCGCTGATCTTTACAGCCAGTAATTGCCTCCCCTCGGTTGTTGTTCCGATCGGAACAACTTTGCAAATTGAAGGATAGGCAGCCGCAAAACCGTTCATTTCACTGATATATTCATCATACGTTGGATAGAAATTCCATGTCGTCAGCGGACTTTTGCTGTTCACATCACGCATGTTCAGGTCTTCCGTTCTGAGCAATGTTCCGGGATGAGGAAGGATCGTATAATTGTATCCGAGGTCAAGGAATTTATCGAACTCTTTACGGTTTGCATAAGCATAGATTGTCAGACCTTTCACATTATCGATTGAAATTATCTTCGTGAGAAGATTGATCTCATTCCTTTCACCAATCGTTGTTGTAAAATAAATCTCGGATGCATCTTTAAAAACATTGTCCAGGATAACCTTATGCTTTTCCTGTGCAAATGAATGGGATGAAAAGCAAACCAGAAAGCAAACAAAGAGGGAAGATAGAAATTTTTTCATTTCAGTTTAATTTTGACATTAGATTTTTAAGAAGATTATATGTGTCATTATTTACCGGGACAAGTGGTAGACGCAGGTAGTTAATGCAAAGTTGCCTGATCTCCAGGGCAGCCTTGATGCCGGCCGGACTACCGTCCAGGAATAATGCATTGATGAATTCGATCAGTTTGAAGTGAATTTTCCGGGCTGAAACAAAATCGCCGTTGAGGCCCAGCTGAACCATTTCGGAGAATGCTTTCGGATAAACATTTGCAACAACAGAGATCACACCATCAGCTCCCAGAGCCAGTAATGGCAAGGTAAGACCATCATCGCCCGAGATCACCAGAAAATCTTCCGGACGATCTTTTAATATCGTGGAGATCTGGTCAAAATTGGCCGATGCTTCCTTGATCCCGATGATGTTCTTACATTCATTCGCAAGTCTTAAGGTGGTTTTGGCTGCAATGTTACTGCTCGTACGGCCAGGTACAGTATAAAGAATTACGGGTACCGGGCTGGCTTCAGCCAGTGTCTTAAAATGCTGGAAAATCCCTTCCTGCGAAGGTTTGTTATAATACGGACAAACAGAAAGAATTGCATCCACTCCTTTGAACAGGGTTCCATGAATCGTAAGGACCAGTTCTGAAGTATTATTCCCTCCTATCCCGACAACCAGCGGAACCCGTTGATTGATCTTATCAACTGTAAACTCGATGATGGTTTTCTTTTCCTGTTTGGAAAGAGTGACAGATTCACCCGTCGTTCCCAGCAGGACGATATAATTGACGCCATTCTCAATAGTATGATTGAGGATTTTTTCAAATGCAACAAAATCAAAAGCGCCGGAGGATGTGAAGGGTGAAACAATGGCAACACCTGTACCTTTAAGTCTGGATTGGAGTTTTTCCGTCATTGTTGATGAGATTTAAATAATAAGTGATATGCCGGATGTACTCTTTCAGAGAGGCGGCCGGAGGAATATCGATCATGAAATCATAACAATCTTCATTTTGTTCCGAATACCTTCCGATCCTGCATAAGGACATGGATAACCCGGCAATGTATTTCAATGGTAAGCTGTCTTTCAAGCTAAGGTCAATCAGGAGATCGAATTCCTTGGCGATAAAATCCCTAACCTTCGCCTGGCCCGGCATATAAAAAATGTTTACGTCTTTTCTTGAGAAAAAATCATAGGATAACTTAGGAAGAAACCGGCTTACGAGATTTTTATTTTTAACATACCCCAATGCTTTTACCTCTTTACGTTCATGCTGCAATTGCGTAACGAATTCAGAAACTATTTCATAGTCCGGTACAGTATCAAGGCTGTAAAGGATCCCTATTTTTTTAGCTTCCTGGAGGTTTGTCAGCTTACGGTCACGTCCGGTTTTCGAAAGTTCTTTCCTGAAATAATGATTCCCGATTAACGATCTGATTTTTCCGAACATTTCAGTTTTGTTTTGCTTCTTTATGTATCCCCGCAAAGTTACGGGTTCAACTTCATAATGAACAATCTTTTCTCTCTTTTTTTGATAACGGTGAATTATTAATTCTGGTATGGTAAGATGAATTAATGGGTCTTTGTCGAAACGACAGAAAAGAATCGTAACTTTGCAGCAATTTATTGATAATTATGAAAATACTCAACATTGGCAACCTTAAAATCACGCTCCCGATCATACAGGGAGGCATGGGCGTTGGGGTTTCTCTTTCAGGGTTGGCTTCAGCTGTTGCCAATGAGGGAGGCGTAGGGGTCATCTCTGCGGCAGGATTAGGATTGATTTACCGTGACGCATCAAAGAGTTTTCTTGAATCCAGCATATTTGGGATCAAAGAAGAGATCCGTAAAACCCGCGAAAAAACTTCGGGTTTTGTTGGCGTGAATATTATGGTTGCCATGTCGAATTTTGTAGACATGGTGAAGACCTCGATTGCTGAAAAAGTCGATATCATTTTTTCCGGTGCAGGACTTCCTTTGGAATTGCCAGGTTACCTGAAATCAGACAGCACAACAAAGCTGGTTCCTATCGTATCTTCTGCCCGTGCAGCAAAGCTGATCTGTGAAAAATGGTATACACAATATAATTACTTACCGGATGCCATTGTTGTTGAAGGCCCGAAAGCCGGGGGCCACCTGGGTTTCAAGCCGGAACAAATTGAAGATGAGCACTACTCTCTTGAACATCTTGTTCCTGAAGTTGTGGCGGAAGTTAAAGTCTTTGAAGAAAAATACAACCAGAAAATACCTGTGATTGCTGCCGGTGGAATATATACCGGTGAAGACATTTACAACATTATGAAACTTGGTGCTTCAGGAGTTCAGCTGGGAACACTTTTCGTCACTACGAATGAATGTGATGCTTCCGATATTTTCAAGCAAACTTATCTTGATGCCAAAAAGGAAGACATTGAGATTATAAAAAGCCCGGTAGGAATGCCCGGAAGAGCTATCATGAATGGCTTCCTCACAAAGGTCCGTGAAGGCAAGAAAATCCCTTTGCAGTGTCCTTTCAAGTGCATCAAAACCTGCGATATTTCATCCAGCCCTTATTGCATTATTACTGCTCTGATCAATGCAGTAAAAGGAAATTTTACAGGCGGATATGCCTTTGCAGGTTCAAATGCGTTCAGGGCAACGACAATTACCTCTGTAAAAGAGACCATCAAAAATCTCGTCAGGGAATTTAATGAGAAACAGAAATCTCACAGCACTCACTGACAACTGCAACCTTTCAATATTCAGCATCCCTCCTCTTGAAAATCACATTTCTCGGAACCGGAACTTCTCAAGGTGTGCCCGTCATTGCATGTACATGTAATGTTTGCCATTCGCAGGATTCAAGAGATCAACGGTTACGGTCTTCTATTCTGATTGAGATAGAAGATAAAAAAATCGTTGTCGATTGTGGTCCGGATTTCCGTCAGCAGATGTTACGTGAAAAGATTCAATCCATTGATGCCATCCTGATCACTCATCCGCATAAAGATCACCTGGGTGGATTGGATGATGTCAGGGCGTTCAATTACATCCTCCAGCGTCCTACTGATGTCTATGCCACCACCGAGGTTCAGACAACCATCAAAAACGAATTCGGATATGCCTTTTCTACCGATAAATATCCCGGAGTCCCGGAGATCCACTTGCATACGATTGAAAACAAACCATTCGAAGCGGCAGGGATCAGCATTACCCCGATAAGAGCAAGGCATTTTAATGAGCATTACGTATTCGGATACAGGATCAATGATTTTACCTACATCACGGATGCTGTTGAAATCGCGGAGGAAGAAAAGGTGAAAATTAAGGGATCAAAGGTGATTGTAATCAATGCCCTGAGAAAGAAAAAACATTATTCTCATTTTAACCTCGAAGAGGCTCTGGCAATCCTCAATGAACTGAAGCCGGAACGCGCTTTCCTTACGCACATCAGTCATCAGCTGGGGCTGTATGAGGATGTTTCAAAAGAACTTCCGGGATTTGTAAAGCTGGCCTACGACAGGCTTGTCATTGAAGTGTAGGTTGAGTTTTCCTTACTTTTTTCAGGGTCAGCACATTCATCCAGTCACTTCCAAGTCCTTCAACATCATTCCCGATAAACCGCAGAACCTGGTCATAATAAAGCACCACAACCGGCGACTCTTCCATTAATATCCTTTCCATCTGCCGGTAATATTGGTATCTTATGGAATCAACCACACAGGACATTGATTTTTCGTAAAGCCGGTCAAATTCCGGATTTGAATAATGCGTATAATTTGGCCCCTGCGGTGAAAAATTCCTGCCATAAAAAAGCGAAAGGTAATTCTCTGCATCCGGATAATCGGCAATCCATGAACCGCGGAAGAAAGGCAGTTTAGCCTGGGCTTTCATCTCCTTCAACGCTGCCGGTGGCGAAATATCAATCTTCAGTTCGATCCCGATCTCACCCACCTGGTGCTGCAGGTACCTGCAAATATCTAGATAATCGGATGTGGTGGACAGGGTTATTGCTGGAAGTCCTTTGCCACCGGGATATCCGGCCAGTGCCAGCAGCTCTTTTGCTTTCCCCGGGTTATAATCATAACAGACCAGGGAAGAATCAAAGCCCGGCATTCCCTTTGGGATCATACCTCGGATGCCTGGCGTTCCAATGTTATTCCGCAGGAACCGGATCATCTTATGGCGGTCAAAAGCATAATTGACTGCCTGCCGGATCCTGGGATCGCACAGCGGCTGGGGCTTGTCCTGGCATTTCTTAGTATCCACCAGAAATCCGAGATATTCCGTATTCAGGTAAGGCTGGGTGATCATCCTGAATTTACCAACGAATTTCGGATTCAACCGGCCTTCCTTTGTAAGAAGTTCATCCTTATAACTTGGATCAATACCCGACATAAAATCCAGCCTTCCTTTCAGGAATTCCAGGAAAGCTGATTGCTTGTCGGCCAGAAAAGTAATGGCAACAGCATCAAGATAAGGCAACCGGGCTCCATGATCCGTTTCAAAATAGTTCGGATTCTTCGTAAGCACCAGTTTAACACCTTCTTTCCACATCTTAAAACAAAATGGTCCGGTACCTACGGGATTCTTTCGAAATTCCTGTGCATAATAATTGATTGCTTCAGCTGGAACAACCGAACAATAAACTGTTGTGAGCAGTCCCAGGAATGGAGGAAATGTTTGTTTGAGATGAATGATAAATGTAGAATCATCAGGTGCTTCAAAACAATAATGCCCGTTTTTTTCATCCACATAATTGAAGATCCATGAACCCGGGGATGCAATCTTTGGATCGGGAATCCTGTTAAAACTGTAGACGACATCCCTGGCGACTACCTTCCTGCCTTTCCCGTTCTGAAATGCAGGAGAGCCCTGGAAAAAAACATCCCTGCGCAAATGAAAGGTATATGTGAGACCTTCCGGTGAGATAATCCATGCTCTTGCAAGACAAGGCATGATCTCAAGATTGTCACCCAACTGGACCAACCCGTTGAAGATCTGGTGCACGGCCCAGATGTTTGCCTGGTCCCTGGCAAATGCAGGATCCAGTGAAGTAATATTCGCAGCTTCGTTGTAACGAAAGACAGTCTTCCCCTTATCCGATTCATTGTAGTGCTGACAACTCATCAGGAGCAGCATGAGCAAAAGAGATCCGAAATATTTTTTCACGGATACGATTTAAGGATCACCGACAAACTGCCCTTATCATGGCATGAAGAGCAGTGATAATAAAATTGATTCGACGCAAAAGTAAATGTTTTTTGCTGAATCTAATTGCATTCCGGCATAGTATGAATTTTGTAACTTTGTAGAAATTCAACAACCCAGATCTCCATGAAAAAAAGTTTGTTACTCATTATGCTGGCTGTATGCACAGTCTCTTTCGGGTTTTCCCAGGTTAAAAGAACGATGAGCGGTGCCGAATACTGCTCGATGAAGAAATCAAGGATGTCCAGGCTTCCGGTTCTGGAAAAGGAAATCCTTGGGAGTCCAACGCACGCATTTGATGTGCTGGATTATAAACTGAACCTGAAAATTTATGACAATTTCTTTTCTCCCTATCCACACGATTTTTATCATGCAACCAACACTATGAAATTTAAGGTTGACTCAACCCTAAGTTCCATTCAACTGAATGCGGTGAACACCTCGCTGATCATCGATTCCCTCAGGCTGGCCGGAGTTTCATTTACACACACAAATGACATCCTGACCATTCAGCTTGACAGAACCTACAGCCCTGGCGAGATCGTCCAGGTCAGGATCTGTTATCACCATGCAAATGTTGAGGATGGAGCATTTTATGCACAGGGCGGCACGGTATTTACAGATTGCGAACCGGAAGGTGCCAGGAGATGGTTCCCCTGCTGGGACAAACAATCAGATAAGGCCACACTCGATCTGACCGTCAAGGTGCCTCTTGCTGCCAAACTTGGATCAAACGGTGCATTGATGGATTCGACCATCAATGGTGACACGCTGACTTACCATTGGGTCAGCAACAATAAGATTTCGACCTACCTTATGGTCATGTCGGCCAGACTCAATTATAATCTTGATATCCTGTACTGGCATAAACTCAGCAATCCTTCCGTTGCAATTCCGTTGCGGTTTTACTACAACCCGGGAGAGACTCCGCAAGGAATTGAAGCGATTTTGCCTGATATGACAACGTATTATTCTGAGAATTACTGTGAGCATCCGTATCAGAAGAATGGTCTTGCCGCCCTGGATGATCAGTTTGCATGGGGAGGAATGGAAAACCAGACACTGACAAGCATCTGCCCGAATTGCTGGTACGAAAGCCTCGTGTCACATGAATTTGCACATCAGTGGTTCGGAGATCTTGTCACTTGCGCTACATGGGCTGATATCTGGTTAAATGAAGGATTTGCAACCTGGTCAGAAGCATTCTGGATTGAGAAAACTTTAGGTTACTCAGGCTATAAGTCCGAGATTGATAACGACGCCTCGAGTTATTTCCAGTCGAATCCGGGTTGGGCGATTTCAGTTCCTGACTGGGCAGTGAACACACCCGACGTCAACACCTTGTTTAATTTCGCGATCACCTATGCAAAAGGCGCATGCGCACTGCACCAGGTCCGTTATTTGTTAGGAGACACATTGTTCTTCCATACTTTGCAGGCTTATGTTAACGATACAAACCTGAGGTTTGGCAATGCATCCATTTCAGATTTTAATGCCAAGGTGAACCAGGTTACCGGGCAAAATTATGACTGGTATTTCAATGACTGGCTCTTCCAGCCAAACAATCCTTCATATTATAACACCTATAATATAGAGGATCTTGGAACAGGTCAGTGGAAAGTGAATTTTTTTACAACCCAGGACCAGCTGACACCTGCATTCTTCAGGATGGTGTTGGAACTGAAAGTAAGATTTGAGGACGGAACAGATACGACATTCAGGGTAATGAATGATGCCAACTACCAGCAGTATAGTTTCCTTTTCAGCAAGCAGCCCACACTTTTGGAATTTGATCCCGACAACCAGGTTGTCCTCAAGCAGGCTGCGACTCTCGTAGGAATCCCTGAAGCTTCAGCACATAATGGCTCACATCTCTTCCAGAATGTCCCAAACCCGGCGATAAATACAACGAAAGTTGTCTACGAAATTGATCATCCTACTAATATTCGGCTTGAAATACTCGACATCACAGGCAGAATACTTGCAACCCCGGTCAATGAATTCAAAGCCGCGGGGAAATATTCCTGCGATCTTGATTGTTCGTCTTATTCATCCGGATTAAATTATTACAGATTAAAGGCCGGTGATGTGTCATTGACGAAAAAAATGGTCATCACGCATTGATCTCCATGAAACTCCAGATACTTTCATACAGGATTCTTTTACTGTTATCAGTCCTGTTTATTATGACCACAGTCTCTGCGGGAACGAATCCTTCCGGGAAAAAAACACAGACCGACACGGCTCATATTTATATGCATCATTCTTATGATGTTTTAAAATACACGCTTGATCTTGACATTTACCACTGCTTTTCAACGCCTCCGCATAAAGACTTCACGGCGAAAGAAACCATCACATTCAAAGTGGATTCTGTCCTGGGTTCGGTTAACCTGAATGCCATGAACAGATCTATTGCAATTGATTCTGTTGGAATGGCAGGGATTTCATTCACTCATTTATCAAACATACTGACTATTCAACTAAACCGGACTTTTCAGTCAGGGGAAATCGTAACTGCCAATATCTATTACCACCATAAGGACGTTTCGGACAGTGCCTTTTATGCTGCCGGGGGATATGTTTTCACGGACGCTCCGCCCGAAGGTGCAAGAAAATGGTTTCCCTGCTGGGACCGGCCATCGGATAAGGCTTTAGTGGACATCAGGGCAAAGGTTCCATCCAATGTAAGACTTGGGTCGAACGGAAGCCTGGCAGATTCGTTGCAGGTTTCCGATACAATCTGGTATCACTGGATCAGCAGGGACCCTGTATCAACGTATCTTGTAACGATCTCATCGAAGATTAACTTTTTGCTGGATATTGTTTACTGGCATTTGCCTGGTCATCCTGATGACAGCATCCCGGTTAGGTTCTACTACAAATACCCGGAGATCCCGGCTCCCATGGAGCAGCTGATCATCCCGCTGACGAACTTTTACAGCGAAAAATTCGGGATGTATCCATTTGAGAAGATTGGTTTTGCAACGCTCAACAGCTATTTTCAATGGGGAGGAATGGAGAACCAGACGATGATCAACCTTCGGTCGAATGGCTGGCAGGAAGGACTTATTTCGCATGAATTTTCGCATCAATGGTTCGGCGACCTTATCACTTGCGGAACCTGGGCTGATGTCTGGCTGAATGAAGGTTTTGCTACTTATTGTGAATCCCTTTGGATTGAACATACAACCGGTTATTCTGCGTATAAGACAAATCTTGACAAGCAAGCCGACTATTATCTTCAGTACAACCCCGGGTTGCCGATCTATAATCCTGCCTATGCCATTCAGACGCCGGATCCGAACACGCTTTACAGCACTGAACTGATCTATGATAAAGGTGCTTGTGTCCTTCATCAGTTGCGCTACCTTCTGGGAGATTCCGTCTTTTTCCAGGTGCTTCATGCGTATGCAACCGATACGAACTTAATGTTCAAAAATGCTGTAACGGCAGATTTCAGTGCAAAAGTCAATGAAGTCAGCGGGCAGGACCTGGACTGGTTTTTCAGGGAGTGGGTTTATCTTCCTGATCATCCAAAGTATAGTAATACCTACCAGTTTGAGGATGTTGAAAACGGAACGTGGAATGTGAAATTTTTCATGACCCAGGCACTGGCACAGCCAACTTTCTTCAAAATGCCGGTACAGCTAAAGGTTCAGTTCAGTGATCAGAGCGATACACTTATCAGGGTCGTCAATGATATCAATAACCAGCTTTTTGAATTTACTTTTTCAAAGCAGCCGGTAGCGGTTATTTTTGATCCTGACCGGAACATTTTACTTAAACAGGCAACGACGGTGGAAGGAATACCGGAAAAATACCATTCAGAAGGTCCTCAGCTTTTCCAGAACATTCCAAATCCATGCAAGGCCAACACGCTGATCAGGTATAATATTGCAAAATCGTCAGAAGTTAAGATCTCTGTCTTTGATTCGGCCGGAAAACTTATCGTAAACCCGGTAAACAGGTTACATGAACCAGGACAGTTCTCAGTGCAATTTAATGCACGGAATCTTTCCCCTGGAATTTATTTCTACAGGATGGAATCCGGAAATTTTAATGTGACGCGAAGGATGATTATTCTGAAGTAAGGCAATTCAACCGAGCATTTAGAAGACAATCGGGTTGTTCACCAGTTCATCCATTAAGGCAAGATCTTTCACTTCTTTCATCTCGTCAATATAGTGGAATCTGAGGTTCTGGATATACTCCTTTTTGATATCTTCAATCTCTTTCCGGTTCTCGCTCGACAAAATGATGTCAGTAATATTGGCTCGTTTGGCAGCCAGTATTTTTTCCTGGATCCCTCCTACCGGCAACACTTTGCCACGGAGTGTCACTTCACCGGTCATGGCCAGTTTTTCTTTGACTTTCCGCTGCGTGAATGCAGATGCAAGTGCGGTAAAGATTGTAATCCCTGCAGACGGGCCATCCTTTGGTGTCGCACCTTCCGGAACATGAATATTGATGTTCCATTTTTCAAAGACCTCGGGATGGATGCCAAAGATTGAAGTGTGTGCTTTCAGGTAGGCAAGTGCAATAGAGGCTGATTCCTTCATAACATCGCCAAGATTTCCGGTCAGCATCAATTCTCCCTTTCCCCTGCTCAGGCTTACCTCAACAAACAGGATCTCACCTCCGGCGGCAGTCCAGGCCAATCCAGTGACCACACCGGCCACTTCATTGGTGATGGATTTTTCCATCTGGAAAATTGGAATTCCCAGGATCCTTCGCAGATCTGTGAAGTCCAGGTTTTTCTTCATCTTCTCTTTAACAACAATGGATTTTGCCTTGTTCCGGAGGATTTTGGCAATATTTTTCTCAAGGGTCCTGACCCCGGATTCACGGGTATAATCATCGATGATCTTCTCGATAACTTCACGGGAAAAGCCGATCTGACTCATCTTCAGGCCATGTTCCTTCATCTGTTTCGGGATGAGATGAGACTTGGCGATCTCGATTTTTTCTTCCAGCAGATATCCCGGCAGCTCAATGATCTCCATCCTGTCGCGGAGTGCAGGATGAACCGTGCTCATGGTATTTGCAGTTGCAATAAACATGATCCTTGAAAGATCATATTCCGTTTCTAGGAAGTTATCATAGAAAGCCACGTTCTGCTCAGGGTCCAGCACTTCCAGCAAGGCTGCCTGCGGATCACCGTTGATGTTCATCCCCATGACCTTATCGATCTCATCAAGAACGAAGACAGGGTTTGATGACTTGACTTTTTTCAGGCTCTGCAGAATTCGTCCCGGCATTGCGCCAATGTATGTTTTCCTGTGGCCGCGCAGTTCGGATTCATCCCTTAAACCGCCGAGCGACATCCGTGTATACTTCCGGCCAATCGATCGCGCAATTGATTTTCCCAGGGATGTTTTTCCAACCCCCGGAGGTCCTACAAGACAAATGATCGGTGATTTGAGATCCTTCTTCAGCTTGATCACTGCGAGGTATTCAATGATCCGGTCTTTGACCTTTTCAAGTCCGAAATGATCTTCATCAAGGATTTCCCGGGCATGATTGAGATCAAGATTGTCCGGGGTATATTCACCCCATGGCAACTGGACCAGGGTTTCCAGGTAGTTCACCTGGATTGAATATTCGGCAGCAGCAGGATGCATCCGCTGAAGCTTGTTCATCTCTTTTTCAAAAACAGCTTCGATATCTTTCGACCATTTCTTGTTCCTCGCAAGTTCCTTGAGGACATTCAGCTCCTGGGCATTGGGAGTTCCGCCCAGTTCTTCCTGGATTGTCTTTAATTGCTGGTTCAGCAGGTAATCCCTTTGCTGCTTGTCAAGATCAACCTTCACCTTACTCTGAATCTGGTTCTTCAGGTCAAGGACCTGAATTTCGCTGGTAAGAAAGGTCAGTACCAGGTTTGCGCGTTCAACAAGATCAGAGATTTCAAGCAGCTTCTGCTTTTCGGCAAGTTCGATGTTCAGGTTCGAGGAGATAAAATGGACCAGGAATGCCGGGCTTTCGATGTTTTTTATTGCGAAGGCGGCATCAGAAGGAATGTTTGGCGATTTATTGATGATCTGAATGGCGAGATCCTTGAGTGATGAGATCAGTGCGTTGAAGGTCCTGTCATTCTGCGGTGATTCAACCGGCAGATCAAACGGGGTTACTTTGGCTTTTATGTATGGTTCCAGCTGGATCGGTTCAACAATCCGGAATCTCCTTTTTCCCTGGATGATTGCGGTATTGCTACCATCCGGCATCTGGAGTATTTTCATGATGTAAGCAACGGTACCGATTTCATTCAGATCAGAAAACTCAGGATCTTCAACCTGGGCATCTTTTTGTGCAACGACGCCAATGATCCGTTCAGCCTTATAATAATCTTTGATCAGCTTGATCGATTTATCCCTGCCAACCGTAATGGGAATAACCACTCCAGGAAAAAGAACTGTATTTCGAAGGGGCAGAATGGGCAGGATATCGGGGACTTTCTCCGTATTCATCGCTGCTTCATCTTCCGATGACAACAGGGGGATGAATTCAGTATCGGTATCAAGGATATCGGATAAAAACAAATTAGGTTCTTTATTTTGGTTTTTCATAGGGTTAACGTCAAACTGTCATTATAAAACGGATGTTTGTAAAGCTGAATACTCTTTACAATTAACATGCCAGTTAAAACTGACCAGGAAATAGGAGAAAAAAACAGGTAACCTGTTAAAGTTGTTTACAAATGCTTGTTTTTTAGCGTCATACGATAGACGTCAGAGAGCAGTTGTTTTTCAGTCTCATCGAAGCTGATGTTGCGTCTTTTGAAAACTGCCTCAGCTACCTCAAGCGCTTTCTGCAGGTTATAGTCAGCATGACGCCCTGTTCCGCCCCATGTGAATGAAGGAATAAAGTTTCGTTGAAAGCCGGCTCCAAAAACGTTGACATTCACGCCAACCACGGTTCCTGTGTTGAACATGGTATCGATTCCGCACTTGGAGTGATCACCCATGATCAACCCGCAAAATTGTAAAGAGGTAGAAACAAAAGTATGTTTCTGGTAGTTCCACAGCCTGACCTCATCATACGTGTTTTTCAGGTTTGATGTGTTTGAGTCGGCGCCGATGTTGCACCATTCAGCAATGACAGAATGTCCGAGAAAGCCATCATGGGCTTTATTGGAAAAGCCGAAAATGACTGAGTTGTTTATTTCACCCCCGACCCTTGAATAAGGTCCGACGGTAGTGGGTCCATAAATTTTTGCAGACATCTTAACCTGTGCATGTGCACACAGGGCAAATGGTCCGCGGATAACGGCACCTTCCATTACTTCGGCTTCTTCACCAATGTATATGGGGCCGTTGGTTGTGTTTAACACTGTACATTCCACGCTGGCACCTTTTTCGATAAAGACCTTGCCATTGCCAATTACTGTGTTCGTGCTGCTCAGTGGCTGGGATTTACGGCCCGCCGTGAGCAGTTTAAAATCATCTTCGATGGCCTGGCCATTATTGGAAAAAATATCGTAGGTATTGTTCAGTTTGAAAGGTCCCTCTTTCACGTCGATCTCTTCAATGCCATCATGCGATGAATCACCTAATTTTTCTAGCTCTTCAGCAGTGATATGCAAAGCGATGATCGAATCGTTCGAAACAATCGTCTGGTGAGGTTTCAGATTTTTTACAAGACCAATGATCTCTTCATTTGGTAAAATCGATCCGTTGATCAGGATATTTACGTCTTCCTTGAGAATCGGAAATTTCCTTGAAAGATAGGCATCAGTAAGCGTTGAAGTCTTTGAATTCAACATTTTCTCCCATTTTTCACGGATCGTCAGGATTCCGATCCTGATATCTCCTACCGGACGCATGAAAGTTAATGGAAGCAGATTTGTCCTTACGCTACTTTCGTCGAAGAGTATGTAATTCATCTTAATTTATAATAAGTGAAGAAATATTTCCAATGCCGGGTAAAACTTCAAAAGCTTTGAATCTGTAATGCTTTCCATAAATAAAAAGCCTCCATTCCTGATTTAATAGAGGCTTTATGAAAAAGTAAAGAAACAATTTATTTTGCGTTATTTTTCTCAATATGCTTTGAATAACGGCTCTTGAACTTATCTACACGACCTGCGGTGTCAATCAGTTTCATTTTACCAGTATAAAAAGGATGAGAAGTATGAGAAATCTCAAGCTTTACCAATGGATACTCAAGACCGTCTTCCCAAACTATGGTTTCCTTGGTTCGAACCGTGGACTTGGAAATAAACGTGTACTCGTTCGAAATGTCTTTAAAAACAACTAATCTGTAATCTTTTGGATGAATATCTTTTTTCATTGTAGTAAATAATTTTCTTTTGTGACTGCAAAATTAAAGAATTTAATCAGAATAACAAAGAAGTGGTCATATTAATTTCCCGTTAATTTTCGGTTGATGAGCGAATTCCTGATTCGTGGGTTATTTCATTCCAACCAGGAACAGCATGGTATCCACTCCGTCTGCATAATCCGGCAAGCCCGGAGACTGTGAATTCCCCGGCTTGAACCACCGCGACGGAACTTCCTTTTCACTGATGATACACTGGATGGATTCATCCATGCTAAAAAGCTCATTCAGCAGTTCATCCCAGTCGTTGTAATAGTTATAATTCAATACTGATATTGGCGAAGAAACCGCGGTATCCTCCCTGAGCAGAATGCTTCTTCCATCAATGAAGGGGACAAGATTCAACTGGAAGATCGCTTTAAAATAATCATAGTTGTTCCTGTATTTATTATGATCAAGGAGGTGGCAATAGCCGGTGAATGCTTCAGCCAGCAACGAGAAATCATAATTTTCGGGAACATAAACTTTGGAAACGCTGCGACAGCCCAGGCCGAAGTAAAGAAAAATATCCATGGCAAGGCTTGATAATTCTTTGGCCGATTCTTTTCCTGTAAGAATCGCAATGCTGTTGCGGTTTTTCCTGATGATGTGCGGGTACCTGGAAAAATAATATTCAAAATAACCGGAAGAGCTGTTGCTACCGGTTGCGATCACTGCATCAAACGACCGGATCGGATCCTGTGTAAAACTGATGTATGCATCCCATCCGGGGTTAAATTCAATGAGTATTCCGGTCATTGCAGGTAAAAGCAACTTGTCATCGGAAGAAAGTTTTCCCAGGAACCTGTTTCCTGACATCAGGACACAAAGAAAATCATGAAATCCAACCATGGGAATGTTCCCTGCCATAATTACTGCAACGGTCCTGGCATCAGAGTTCTTTTCCAGGTCAGTCAGGTAAGGTTTCAGCCAGGATTCCAAATCATCCCTGTTCAGGTTCAGTGCAATCGATTGCATGGCAAACAAAATATTCTCCTTTGTAAACCATGGATTTTCGAGTTGCGCATTGGCGGCGGCCTGGCGGAGAGAATCCATCAATTTATGAGAAGTAGCCGGATTTGAATCCTTTCCATTCTCGCGGTTGCAGAAATCCCGGAGAACATGTCCCAGGCGGATGAAACTTTCTATTCTTTCCTGAAGTAACATAAAATCTTCTTTGGATGCAAAGTTATAAGTTTAGAAATAATGCTTTACATTTGAGGTGGTAATCAGAACAGGGTTTATGTTTTCCAGGAATGCAATTTTACTCACGTTATTCGGACTGCTTCCCTGGTTCTCTTCATTTGCCCAGAATAAAAAGTCAATACCGGCCCTCGAGGATTCATTGCGTATCCTGGCATCAGAGATCAGGCGGTCAGACAAGGATTCACTGAAGAGCCTGCTCAATGAAAAATACCTTGGTCTCCTGAAGAGATCCCTGGATAATCCTTCCACTTTTACATATCCGTTCGATTCATTGAAAACCATCGGGAAGCTTTATTCGCCGGATAAAACATTCAGAATTTACAACTGGAATCTTCCGCGAACAAACGGGACCAATAAATATTTCTGCCTGATCCAGGTTAAGCAGAAGAAGAATATCCGTGTCATTGAATTAACGGATGTATCAGATACTCTCAATGACCCCGAGTTCCGGATCCTCACTTCAGGGAAATGGTATGGTGCACTTTATTATAAAGTACTGATGAATAAAGTTGGCAATAAAACCTGTTATACCTTGCTTGGATGGGACGGCTGCAGTGTTCAGAAATTTCAAAAACTGATCGAGATGCTTACATTTGATGGCCGCGGTGGTACTGTTTTCGGGGCCCGGATATTCAGGAAATACAACAAAGGAAAGAATGCACGGGTGATTTTCGCCTATTCTTCCCAGGCATCCATGACTTTAAGATACGACCAGCAAGCTATTCCAACAGGGAAAAAGAAATGGAATCCTGCCCGAAGGGCATACGATTATGAAACCCGGCCTGTATGGATGATTATCTTCGACCAGCTCGGTGCTTTGCTTGAATCACAGGAAGGAGAAGCCGTTTACAATGTCCCGGTGGGAGAAAGCCTGGATGGATTTTTGTTTGAAAACAGCGGCTGGAATTACATCCAGGGTATTAATGCAAGAAATAATTAAGCAAGCTGATTCTCAAGAATAAATGATTTAAAATATTTTACAGTTGGTTTGAGAATTAAGATCAAAATATTTTACCTTTGCTTCCCTTTTCTTTGTATTTTTAAAAACAGTCTGACATATAACAATTAAACCCAACTACTATGAAGAAGCACAATTTTAACGCCGGTCCATCTGTTTTACCCAGAATTGCTATTGAGAATTCAGCAAAAGCGATCCTTGATCTGAATGGGATAGGCATGTCGTTACTCGAGATCTCCCACAGAAGCAAAGATTTTCAGGCCATCATGGATGAAACCGTTGCCCTGTTCAAAGAATTGATGCATATCCCCGAAAACTACCAGGTCTTGTTCCTTGGTGGTGGTGCCAGCCTGCAGTTCTGCATGGTTCCCTACAATCTTTTCAAGACAAAAGCTGCATACCTCGAAACCGGTGTTTGGGCTCAGAAAGCAATCAAAGAAGCAAAGTTCTTTGGTAATGTTGAAGTTGTTGCATCTTCTGCAGATAAAAATTTCAATTATATTCCGAAAAATTTCACCATCCCGAAAGATGCTGATTATTTTCATGTAACAACAAATAATACCATTTACGGATCCGAACTCCGGGTTGACCTTGACAGCCCCGTTCCATTGGTTGCAGATATGTCATCCGATATTCTCAGCCGCCCGGTTGATGTCTCCAAGTATGCCCTTATCTATGGTGGTGCACAGAAAAACCTCGGGCCTGCAGGCGTAACATTCGTGATCCTGCGCGAGGATATCCTTGGAAAGACCGATCGCCCGATCCCCACGATGTTGAATTACAAGACTCACATCAAGGAAGGTTCGATGTTCAATACACCTCCTTGCTTTGCTATTTATACCTGTATGGAAACACTTCGCTGGATAAAGAGCCTGGGCGGTGTTCCGAAGATTGAAGAAATGAACAAGCACAAGGCAAAACTGCTTTATGATACCATCGACAACTCCAAAATGTTTGTCGGCACCGTTGAAAAGGATTCCCGTTCATTGATGAATATTTGTTTCGTGATGAAGGAACAGTACAAGGACAAGGAAGATGCCTTTATGGAATTTGCAAAAAGCAAACGAATGGTAGGAATCAAAGGTCACCGCTCGGTTGGCGGATTCCGCGCATCCACATACAATGCCTTGCCATTGGAAAGCGTGCAGGCAATGGTCGACTGTATCCATGAATTCGAGAAACTAAACGCCTGATACTAATTTTTTAATAAGCATTTCCCATGACAAAAATACTCGTTGCCACAGATAAACCATTTGCTCCTGTTGCAGTTAAAGGAATACGTAAAGTTATTGATGAAGCAGGGTTCGAACTCGCCCTGCTCGAGGCTTACACAAGTCCGGATGATTTCGCAAAAGCCATTGCTGATGCTGATGCTGTGATCGTCAGGAGCGACAAGACCGACAAATCCATCATCGATGCAGGAAACAACCTGAAGATCATTGTTCGTGCCGGTGCCGGATACGATAACATTGACCTTTCCGCCGCCACCGCAAAGAATGTTTGCGTGATGAACACACCGGGCCAGAATTCCAATGCCGTGGCCGAACTTGCACTGGGAATGATGGTTTTTCATGCACGGAATTTCTTTAACGGGAAATCCGGATCGGAATTAAAGGGTAAGAAATTGGGGATTCATGCTTATGGGGCAGTCGGGAGAAATGTTGCCCGGATTGCTCATGGTTTTGGCATGGAAGTTTATGCTTTTGATCCCTTTGTCAGTAAAGAAGAAATAGAAAAAGATGGAGTGAGATGTATTGCTGCAGCTGAGGAATTGTATCAGACCTGTTCTTACATCTCCCTTCACATACCGGCCAACAGCCAGACCAAATTATCGATCAATTATGCCCTGTTATCAAAGATGCCGGCCAATGCCGTCCTGGTTAATACAGCAAGGGCAGAAGTTATCAATGAAGCAGATTTATTAAAATTATTTGGTGATCGCAAAGATTTTGCCTATCTTTCAGATGTAGAACCCACAAACAAACCCGAATTTGAGGCCAATTTCAAAGGAAGGTTTTTCTTTACTCCTAAGAAAATGGGGGCACAGACGGAAGAAGCAAATATCAATGCCGGAATCGCTGCAGCAACGCAGATCGTAAATTTCCTGAAGAATGGAAACAGAACATTCCAGGTTAATAAATAAAGGATTTATCCATTGTTGAGATACACATTCAATTAAATCATTGATCATCGGAACTTAATCTTCATTCACTAAATCCTCACGCCATGGAACACGAACTGGAAAAACCCACTACGACTTTCTTCAGGTTTGAAGATCTGAGAATTTACCACAAAGCCCTTGAGTATATCAATTGGGTTTATAAAGTGGCAAAAAACGGCGAAAACGAACATTATTCGAATGTTTTTTTTGAACGCTTTCTCACTTCCGCGCAGGGAATCGCCCTTAATATTGCCGAAGGCTCATCGCGAAACAAGAGCCAGTTTGTGTATTATCTGAAGATGGCAAAGAGTTCGGTTCGGGAATGCGTTGTTTTATCTACTATCGCACAGAGCCGCAGCTTTATCAGCAACGATGAATTCGATCATTCAAAAAATTACCTGATGGAGATGACAAAGATGATCGGTGCTTTGATCGGCTCACTGCAACGCAGTGTCAAGCCTGACGAAACGCTCGATGATGATGATGATTCTTTGTAATCCGCGATCCACTGGTTTCGTATTTTTCTTAAAAAATCAATTACCCTAAACTTCTCGTTTTTATGGCTACGTTAAAAGCCTTTAAGGCACTCAGACCACCTAAATCCATCGTCAAAGACCTGGCTTCAAGACCTTATGACGTTCTCAATTCAGATGAAGCACGGACAGAAGCAGCAGGAAATCCATATTCCCTGCTTCATATCATTAAACCGGAAATCGATCTGCCGGCGGACCTGGATGTTCATTCCCAGCTTGTTTATGACAAAGCCAAAGAGAATTTTGAACTGTTCCGCAAGAAAGGCTGGCTTGTTCAGGATGACAGGGAACTCCTTTACATTTATGCACAAACTATGAACGGGAAGACCCAGTATGGTATCGTCGGATGTGCTTCAGTTGAGGATTATATGACAGGGATCATCCGGAAGCATGAACTTACACGGAAAGACAAAGAAGAAGACCGCATGAAACATGTACGCATCACAAATGCCAACATGGAGCCTGTTTTCTTCACCTATCCGGCCGTTCCGGAGATCGACCAGATCGTGACCACCATCGTTTCAAGCGAAAAACCGGAATATGATTTTGTTGCTCCCGACGGAGTTGGTCATCATTTCTGGGTCATCAACGATGAAAAAACCCTTACAAAGATTGTCAGTCTTTTCTCAAAGATCCCTTATACCTATGTTGCCGATGGACATCATCGTACGGCCGCTGCAGCCCTGGTGGGCAATGAGAAACGCAAAATGAATCCTGCACATACCGGAAAAGAGGAATATAATTTTTTCCTTGCAGTGCATTTCCCGGATAACCAGCTATCCATCATTGATTATAACAGGCTGGTCAAGGACCTCAACGGACTTTCGAAAGAGGATTTCCTTAAGAAGATATCAGAAGTCTTTGATCTCGAGGAAAAGGGATCATCAATCTATAAACCCGGAAAGCTTCACAATTTCAGCCTTTACCTGGAAGGAACATGGTATTCTCTTACTGCAAAAGCCGGAACGTACAATGATGCGGATCCGATCGGTGTTCTTGATGTGACAATACTTTCGCAGCTTGTTCTTGATAAAATCCTTGATATAAAAGATCTCCGGACTTCCACACGCATTGATTTCGTGGGCGGGATTCGTGGTTTAGGGGAACTCACGAGACGTGTTGACAATGGCGAGATGAAAGCAGCTTTTGCACTGTACCCGGTTTCGATGCAGCAACTGATCGATATTGCCGATTCAGGAAACATCATGCCACCAAAAACAACATGGTTCGAGCCCAAACTCAGAAGTGGTCTGGCCGTGCATCTTTTGGATTAACCCTTCCGGTTAATCTCCCATATATTCTTCGAAAACGCCCTGCAAATAGGCTTTTCCTTCCTTGATGATGGAATCCTGGATGGCCGGATTGATCTGGTTGAAATGAAAATAATTTGGGGTGACATCATAAGAGAAGTATGCATCGGGGCGGATCCACCCTACTCCATCTTCGGTTGAAAAATAGGCAAACTCAGGCGTATAAGGATTGAAAAGGTCTTTGCTCCAATGGAAATCATTGTGCTTTAATCCAAGCTGTGCAAGCAATGTGGCTGCAATGTCATGCTGGTCACCCAATTTTTGCCAGCGCTTCCCGCGAAATTCATCCCTGATCACTTCCCCATAGAATAGCATCGGGATCTTGTGGTATTCGCGTGATTGCGGATCCCAGTTACGGTATGAGTTGTGGCTGTGATCTGCAACAATGATGAACAGCGTATTCCTGAACCACGGCTGTTTCCTGGCTTTTTCGAAATATTCGCCCAGGCAGTGGTCAGTATAGTATGCAGCGTTGATGTAGTCATGCTCGTTATCTCCCCATTTCAGTGGCTTTGGATACGGCTGATCCCAGGGAGAGTGCGTAGAAACCGTAAACAGGGCCGAAAAGAATGGTTGTTTTTGTTTGTTCAACTCCTTAAGCTGGTAATCCAGCGTGTACTGGTCATGAATGCCCAGTTTTCCCCTCGGGATGGATGCCGGGAAATCTGAACCTTCCATGATCTTGTCAAAATTGTTAAAGATCATATAGCTCTTGATATTGCCATAGATCAGCTGCCCCCCGAAATAAAAGGAAGTAGAATATCCCTCTTTCTGAAGCCGTTGGGGCAGACTTGGCAATTTCACAAATTTGTCGGGCTGTACTGTGATTGAAGAGATCGGGTGGGCCGGAAACCCGCTGAATATCGAGGCCATGCCTTGTTCAGACCGGGCACCTGAAGCATACAGGTGATCAAACAGGATTCCGCGCTGTTCAAGCATTTTCACCTGTGGGGTGATGCCAGATTCTCCCCCGAGATCTTCAAGGAGATCGGCAGACCAGCTTTCCAGGACCAGGATGACGATATTCGGTTTCCTGGTTTTCAGTATTGAAATTGTGGTATCATGTTGAACTTTATAAATCTCAGTGATGATCTTATGCGCCTCATCATGAGGCATGAAAATGTATGGGTTCCTTGAAAAATTCGGAAGGTTCTCGAAAATACTAATATAAAGGTTGAAGAAATTATTAACAGCCGCCAGGTTCAGGATGTTCTTCTTTGAAAAATAAGATTCACTCTGGTTGATTGGTATCTGCTGTATACCGCCACGCATCCCTATAACCAGCAGGGGGGGCATGAGGATGAGAAACAGGAAAGAGAATAGGAAATTTCTTTTCTCCGGCAGGATATCAAGAAAGAAAAGCTTGAGATAGGCGTAGTAACTGGTCAGAAAAAGCAGCAGGAACAAGAGTACCAGGAATATAAAAGTCCAGGTTTCGGAAGAATTGAAGATCTCCGACGGATGGCTCATGTATTTGACGACCTTGTACGTGAGTTTCGTCTTCCATTCTGAATAGATCCCCATTTCTGCAGCGCCTGATAATGAATAGAGAAATACAAGAATGGCTGTGTAGATCTTATTCAACACCTGGATCCAGTGAAAATTGGTGACCGACTGGAATAGCAAAAGGATAAACGGGATTACCAGGATATAACAGGCTGTAGCAAGATCCAGGTGAAATGAATACCAGAAAATTCCCAGGATGTCAAAGAAACCGATCCTTTCAATAAGGATAAGCCGGAGATGATAAATGACAAATACAAGCCTGATGAAATCGAAAAATACGATCCAGAAAAGCAACTGCCGGAGCAGTGAAAATATGATCTTTTTTGCCATCTTCCTAAAGTTCAAAATTACATGTTTTCTGCGAAGGTACGACCTCTTTGTTTTATTCGTATTTTTGCAGAACGTTTCCATCCCAGCACAAATGAGTGTCCGACACAACCTGGCTATTTTTTCCGCGCTCCTCCCCCCGACTGTTAACCTCGTGGCTGTCTCAAAAAACCAACCGGTATCTGATATCCTTGAAGCTTATCATTACGGACAGCGGAGATTCGGAGAGAACAAGGTCCAGGAGTTGTTAAACAAGCAACCGCAATTGCCTGAAGATATTGAATGGCATTTCATCGGGCATCTGCAGACCAATAAGGTGAAATACATTGTTCCTTTCATCAGCATGATCGAGAGTATCGACAGCCTGAAGTTGCTGAATGAGATAAACGGGGAAGCGGCAAAAATCAAACGGGTGGTTGATTGTTTGCTGGAAATGTTCATTGCAACTGAAGAATCAAAATTCGGTCTTGACCTGGAGGAAGCAAAGGCACTCTTTGATTCCGGCGAGTATCGTGCGATGTCAAACATCCGTATCAGGGGACTTATGGGAATGGCCACTTTTACTGACGACGAAAACCGGGTCAGGAAGGAATTCCAGTCACTTCATCACCATTTCCAGCTCCTCAAAAAAGAGTATTTCCCCGATGATCCGCGTTTTTCGGAACTCTCCATGGGAATGTCGGATGATTATATGATTGCTGTTGAAGAAGGAAGTACGATTGTAAGGATTGGAACGGCCCTGTTTGGCGAAAGAAAATACCGGAGTTTTTAACCTTTCATACATAATCAATAATCCGGGAAAATGAATAAATTGAACAGCATATCATTGATGCTTGTACTAAGCCTGGCCATAATCCCGGCAGTTTTTTGCCAGTCACTGGTACCAAAAAAATGCTACATGCATTTGACGGGGTCTATCAATAAGGAGATCATCCTGGAGCTCGACCTGGTAAAGAATAATGATACTATCTTCGGAGAATGCAGCTTCCCGGTTGATTCAGAAATCCCGCGAAAGCTTGACAATGAAGGAAACCCGATGTCACTTTGCGGAAAAGTGACCACCGACGGCAGCTTTGTAATGACGTTAAATCCCTGGGGAAAAAGTATCTCGTTCAAAGGGCAGCTTATCAATGGAAAGACATTGAAAGGTACGTGTGATATGGCAGGAAACGGAAAGTACCTGCCTTTTGAAGTAACTGAAAAGTATCCTGAAGGAAGTATCCCCATGAATGCATATTTCCAGAAAGGCTCTGTTGCCCTGGTGAAGAAGCCCAAATCACCTGCCGGCCGCATCCAGCTTTCCATGTTGCTGCCCGGTGAATCAGCCAACCCGATCGTGTCAGATTCACTGAAGAGGCTGATTTTATCAAGGTATACAGAAAATGATGTCCGGATAACTGATCCGGAAAAAATCCTGAATGCAATTTCCCAGGTTTATTTTGATACCTACGTTAATTCCAACATTGATATTTATGACAAGTCCGGCGGGCAGAGTTTCAACTGGGAATTGCTGAATTATATGCACGTGGTCCAGAATAATTCGCACATTCTTGCATTTTATGTTGAGCAGTATGCTTTCTCCGGCGGTGCTCACGGATTGACGACCCGGCGATACACGGTTGTCAATCTCAACACAGGCAAGGTGATCCCGGTACAGGAAATTTTCCATGGAAACTATGAATCCAAATTAAAGGAGATCCTTACGCAGAAAGCCCGCGTGATCTATAATATTCCTGCCGGGAAGACCCTGATGGAAGCCGGATTCTTTGTTGATGAGATTGCGCCCACTGCAAATTTTTACATAACCCGCACGGGAATTGGATTCTATTACAATCAATACGACATTGCACCATATTCAAATGGCCAGGCCGACATCTTCATCCCATTCAAAGAGCTGAAAGATATTTTTGTTCAGAATGGGGTGCTGAAAGACTTGATGCGTTAGCGATACGCCCTGACAAACCTGGGTTTTCCGTGAATGTCCTGCAAGACCTGCACCTTCTTAAACCCTTTAGCCGACAGAAGATCCTCCGTTTCTGCGGCATAGTTTTCATTGACTTCAAAGAAGATCAGACCTGAGGGGAGCAAGTGATCCATCGCGAAATCCACAATTGCCTTATAAAACAGCAGCGAGTCATCAACACCAACAAACAACGCAATACCCGGTTCATGATCCAGAACATTTTTTTCCATCCGGGACTTTTCCTTCTCCGTGATGTAGGGCGGATTAGCGATGATGATATGATAGGATGAAAGATCAGACCATCCCTTCCGGTTCAAAATATCAGCCTGAATAAATTGAATGTTGCAATCATTGAGGGCCGCATTTTCACTGGCGATACGCAGCGCTGCAACCGAAATGTCAACAGCTGTAATTGTTGAAGAGGGAAACTTTTTCCTTAGACTTATTGCAATGCAACCGGAACCGGTGCCAATATCAAGCACTGCAGGATTCCTGTATCCTGCCTGGCGGATATCACGTTCAGCAAGCTCTACCAGTTCCTCAGTTTCAGGTCTTGGGATCAGTACATCCGGAGTTACCTTAAACTTCAGCCCACAAAACCAGGTCTCTCCTATAATATATTGTATGGGCCTGTTCTTCTTCAGGTCTTCCAGTGCAATCCTGAAACGAATTGCTGATTCTTCAGTAAGGGAAGTTTCCTTATCCAGCTGAACACGGGCTTTTGTCCAGCCTTCCCATGCTTCAAACAAAAGGTACACAAACTGCATGACCTCTTTTTCCCCATTTTGACGGACCAGGTATTTCCTGAACTCACCAATGATATCTTTAACCAGGACAGGCTTATTCTCCATGGACCGAAGGTAAAAATTAATTTCGAAGAAAATATTTCCTGAAGTGTCAGTTTTAGCACCATTCGTCAATTATTGCAATTGAAAGTTCTTTATCTTCGCAAAAGATAATGCCTTTAATGTTATTCGACGATACATACAAAACAATCTCCGGACCATCCCAGGGAATTTACAAGGATAAAGGAAGCAAGTTTATTGCCAGCGCTTTCCCGGTGTATACTGAGGAAGAGGTCAAGGAAAAGCTGCGGGGGTTGCGAAAGGAATACCATGATGCCCGGCATCATTGCTATGCCTATTGTCTTGGGCCCGACCGATCGGCATACCGGGTGAATGATGATGGAGAACCCTCGGGAACTGCCGGAAAGCCTATCTATGGCCAGATTCAGTCGAAAGACCTGACCAATGTGCTGATTGTGGTTGTCCGGTATTTTGGAGGAATCAAGCTGGGAATACCCGGTCTCATCAATGCTTACCGGACTGCTGCGAAGGAATCCATTGAAAACACTACGATCCTGACAAAAACGATCAATGAGGAGTACAAGGTTTCCTTTGAATACCCGGTGATCAACGATATCATGAAAATACTGAAGGAAGAATCGGCATCCATCCTTCACCAGGACTTCACCGACAACAGCTGTGCGATCCGGTTTCATATCCGCAGGTCATCAGGTGTTGCTATACAGGACAAATTATCCAAGATTCGTCCGGTATCGGTACAGTTTCTGGACATTTACAGGGATGCTTAACATAATCAGTGGAATTTATATTTAGACTGTTTTTATACATTTGTCATATCTAATTATTTATAAGTGTTTGTCAGTTAAGGATAACCTTATTTAGATAGTTTAAAAACAAAAAACGAAATTTTATATAACGACTTAAAATATAGTGATTTGATAATTCAAAAATCTGACTATTCGGAACCCTTATTTTTGCAGGTGGAACAGGGTTTTTGTAGCAGATTTTTTTTAAAAAAACAAGCAGAAAAAATTTTTTTTTTCACCATTTATTCATCACATTTGTTAATTGTTTGTACGTGACAACTCTCTTCGGATTTTGGTATCGTAACTTCTACCCTTGACTTGAAAAGCGATACAACAAGACAACTTCATCTTTCTTTTATTGCAGGTGGTTAATTAATGGAAAAGTACGTCGTGGAAGTTTGGGAAAATTGTTTAAAAGTTATTAAGGATAATATTAATTACCAGAGTTTTAAAACATGGTTTCTTCCTATAAAGCCATTGAAGCTGAAGGACAATGTGCTTACAATACAGGTCCCAAGCCAGTTTTTCTATGAATGGCTGGAAGAACATTATGTTGCATTGTTGAAAAAGACTATTAAAAAAGAGTTGGGCAATGACGGTCGACTTGAATACAGCATCATTATGGATAATTCTGAAAGTGATCCCGGCCCCTTTACCATCAATGTCCCAACTGGCGAGCGAAAAGCAACTTCTAATCCCCCGGTATCAATGCCGATTGATCTGAACAAAGGAAATTCCAAGGAGATCCCGAACCCATTTATAATCCCGGGTTTGAAGAAGATCAAAGTGAATTCACAGTTGATCGAAAGTTATTCTTTTGATAATTTCGTGGAAGGTGACTGCAATCGTCTTGCACGGTCTGCAGGATTTGCAGTAGCGAATAATCCCGGAAAGACCTCTTTTAATCCGCTGTTATTATACAGCCATACAGGTCTTGGGAAAACCCATCTCTCACACGCCATTGGTCTCCAGGTGAAAAATAATTTCCCTGAAAAGACGGTCCTTTATGTTACCACTGATCAATTCATCAATCAGTTCATAGATTCTGTCAAGAATAACAACCAGAATGATTTCATTCATTTCTACCAGATGATTGATGTCCTGATCATCGATGACATTCATAACCTTGCCGGGAAAGAAAAAACCCAGGATGTGTTTTTCCACATCTTTAATCATCTCCACCAGAAAAGCAACCAGATCGTTCTTACTTCTGATAAGCCGCCTGTAGAAATGAAAGGGATTGAAGCACGTCTCCTCTCCCGCTTCAAATGGGGACTTTCAGCTGACCTCCAGGTACCCGACCTGGAAACAAGGATCGCAATCCTGCATAAAAAATTATACAACGACGGGATTGAAGTTCCTTCCGAAGTCGTGGAATACCTTGCCTACAGCATCAATACCAACATCCGCGAGCTGGAAGGCGCGCTGATATCCCTTCTTGCCCAGTCGTCGCTGAATAAAAAAACAATCACGCTGGATCTTGCAAAACAGATGATCGATAAATTCGTGAAGAACACTTCCCGCGAAATTTCCATCGACTACATCCAGAAGATCGTTTGCGAATACTTCAACATCCCGATCGACATGATCCATTCGAAGACGAGGAAACGGGAGATTGTCCAGGCAAGACAGCTTTCCATGTACTTCTCCAAGAAACATACCAAAGCATCACTTGCCAGCATTGGCCTGCATTGCGGCAACAAGGACCACGCAACAGTTCTTCATGCATGCCGTACCGTCAACAACCTGGTTGAGACCGATAAACAATTCCGCACTTTCGTGGAAGAGCTGGATAAGAAGATCAAGTTGTGAAAATCCTCTTTGTATGTACCGGCAATATCTGCCGTTCCCCGCTTGCCGAAGGTATCCTGCGAAAAAAACTTACGGAACTCCATGTTGACGCAACAGTCGATTCGGCCGGCTTTGAAGCATTTCATGCAGGGGATCACCCGGATAAACGAGCAATCGCAACCGGCAAAAAATTCAATGTCGACATCAGCAGTCACATTGCTAGGCTTGTCAATTCGCATGACTTTGAATATTTCGACAGGATCTATATCATGGATGATTCACATCATAGCAGGATCAGGCCATTTGCCGGATCAGCCGCTGATATGGTAAAAGTCGATTACCTTCTCAACGTGGTTCATCCCGGCGAAAACCGGAATGTAGAAGATCCATGGTACGGTGATATCAACGGATTTGAAAAAGTATTTCACAAACTGGATGAAGCCTGCGGAATTCTTGCTGAAAAAATTGCCTCAAAGAAATCGCTTTCCGGGCCGAATCACTAATCCTATAGTTTTATGCAATCCTTTGTTACAGACAGGGATATTTTGCAGGCAGCTGACCGGATCCGGCCCTTTGTTCATCGTACCCCGATTCTTACATCCCATACTGTCAATCATATTACCGGAAAGCAATTATTTTTCAAATGTGAGAATTTCCAGAAGGTCGGTGCATTTAAAGCCCGCGGTGCAACCAACGCTGTATGCTCATTGAATGGTGAAGAATTATCAAAAGGAGTCGCAACGCATTCTTCCGGGAATCACGCGCAAGCCCTGTCATGGGCGGCATCCCTGAAAAATATTCCTGCTTTTATCGTCATGCCGAGCAATTCTTCTCCTGTAAAAGTAGAAGCGGTACGCTCTTATGGCGGCATGATCACCTTTTGCGAACCTACACTGATTGCACGCGAAACAACCCTGGCTGAAGTGATGAAAAAAACCGGGGCATTGGAGATTCATCCGTACAATGATCCTCGGATCATTGCCGGCCAGGCCACTGCGGCCTACGAACTGATACAGGATGTGGGTTATCTTGATCTTGTGCTGGCACCGGTTGGCGGCGGAGGATTATTAAGCGGAACAGCACTTTCCGTAAACTACTTTTTCCCTGGAACCGATGTTATCGGGACAGAGCCTGAACAAGCCAATGATGCGTATCTTTCTTTTTCGCAGAAAGAATTCATTCCGTCAATAAACCCCGATACCATTGCCGATGGGCTCAGGACATCACTTGGAACGATTACTTTTCCGATCATTCTGGATCATGTAAAAGATATCATCACAGTCAGCGAATCATCAATTATTACAGCGATGAGAATGCTCTGGGAACGAATGAAAATTCTTGTGGAACCTTCATCGGCTGTGCCATTTGCCGCAGTCATGGAGAATAAAGTACCGGCACATTACAAGAAAATAGGGATCATCATTTCCGGTGGAAATGTTGACCTGGATGATCTGCCCTGGCTGAAACCCTAATCAATTAATTCAAAGTTACTAGAGAAATAAGGGGTTCCAGTGAATTTGAAGATCGAATAATGATTAACGATTTTTGATTTCAGATGTGAAAGAAACATCATTGTTAAATAATACCTTCGTAAATCAAAGATCGATAACAAAGCGAAGCGATTTCACGAACACCTTTAAGATTCAGTATAATGTGAGTAATCCTTGTTCTGAAATAATCAATACAATCAAAGAAGGATATAATCAGCATCATGAATAAAGGAACACTCTACCTGATTCCTTCTCTCCTCGGGGAAAGCCCGGTTCAGCAAGCTGTTCCGGAATCCAACCTGGAAATCATCCGGAGACTGAACTATTTCATTGTTGAAGAAGTCAGGTCTGCGCGGAGATTCCTGAAGAAAGCCTCGCCATCACTGGAGATTGACGGGCTTCAGTTTTTTGTTTTCAACGAGCATTCACCTGTTGATAATTTATCCTCCTTCCTGGAACCATTGAACAATGGGCATGACATGGGACTACTTTCCGAAGCCGGTCTTCCCTGTGTGGCGGATCCGGGCTCCGGTATTCTCCGGATTGCCCATGAAGCAAACATCCGGATTTGCCCGCTGGTTGGTCCATCATCTCTCATGCTTGCCCTGATGGCCTCAGGATTCAATGGACAGAATTTCTCTTTCACAGGTTACCTGCCGATTGACAAAGCTGTCCGGATGAAACGATTGAAAGAGCTTGAAAGAAATATTTATACCCTGGATCAAACCCAGATCTTCATCGAAGCGCCCTACAGGAATATCCAGGTTTTCCAGGCAATCCTGGAAAGTTGCAGGGAAGGTACACTCCTCTGTCTTGCTACCGAACTCACTACGGCTGAAGAATCCATCATCGTAAAGCCCGTCAGGAACTGGAAAGGGAAGCATCCTGACATCGATAAGAAACCGACTGTCTTTTTGCTTTATCATTGATCCGGAAAATAGATTGTAATAAATTTCGTTTTCATTCGTCTCAGCATATAGATTCATATTCATCAACTCCTAAAAAATTTGGAAACAGTCTTATCCATCCAGGAAATTTCGAAACGTTATGGCAGGATCCAGGCGGTCAACAAGCTGTCAACAGACGTTCATAAAGGACAGGTCTTTGGTTTGCTTGGCCCCAACGGCAGCGGGAAGACCACCACGCTCAGTATGATACTCGGGCTCATCCGCTCCGACAGTGGTGCATTCACCTGGTTTGGCGAGGAGCCAACCAATGAAAGCAGGAAGCGGATTGGTTCAGTGATCGAAAGCCCGAACTTTTATCCCTACCTGTCTGCCCGTCAGAACCTGAGGATCATCGCGGATATCAAGGACAAAGCCCCGGCCGACATTGACCGCGTTCTCAAACTCACGGATCTGTTCCATCGCAGGAAAGACAAGTTCAAGACTTTTTCATTTGGAATGAAACAACGCCTGGCGATTGCTTCTGCCCTGCTTGGAAATCCTGATGTACTTATCCTGGATGAACCCACGAATGGGCTGGATCCGCAAGGGATTGCACAAATCCGGGAACTGATCCTGATGATCGCAAAAGAAGGAATCACCATCATCCTTGCCAGTCACTTACTCGATGAAGTACAAAAAATATGTACGCACGTCGCGGTGCTGGATAAAGGGAAAAAACTCTTTGACGGCGATGTCAGCGAAGTACTTTCCATTTCAGATTCCTTTGAACTTGGCTGCCAGGAAATGGATAAACTCGAACCGTTGCTGAGGACACATCCGCAATTTGCTTCACTTGTTCCCGGACCTGAAAAATTCGTGGTGACATTTCTTGGGAAGATTGATGCAGCAGAGCTCAACGCTTTCTTTTACAAACAGGGGATCATCCTGTCGCACATTGCAGAAAGAAAAAGAACACTGGAACAACATTTTCTTGAACTCTTACACCAGAACCAATGATAAAGCTCCTCCGACTGGAATTAAGAAAAATATTAACGTACAAAACCTTCTGGGTCATCATCGGGTTGTATTTCCTGTTCCTTGCATCCGGGATCATCCTTGCGGAACTCATCATCAACAGCTGGGTCACCAACATGAACAAACAGCTTCCAATTCCGCTGCCGCACATAACCCTCTATTTTTTTCCGGACATCTGGCAAAACCTGGCGTTTTTCGCGAGTATCAGGTACATCCTTATATTCCCTGCAATCATTGTCATCATTTTAATCACCAATGAATTTACTTTTAAGACGATCCGTCAGAATGTCGTGACCGGGATGAGCAAGAATCAATTCCTGGCTTCAAAACTGTTGTTCATTCTCATGCTTTCCTTATGTATCACGATCATCCTGAAACTGGGGATTTTCATCCTTGGTATCACTCATTCGGAAGTGACAAGCTTTTCGCAGGTCATAACAAAGACCAGCTTCATCCCGGGCTTTTTTATTTTACTTCTTACATTCCTGGTCATCTCATTTTTCTTTGGGTTCATGCTCAGGAATACCGGCCTGGCCATTGCGATCTTCACCCTTTATGTCATAATCATAGAACCAGTATTGTCGGGTGTTTCCAAGATACCATCCCTTCATCTGGGAAATCTTTCACATTATCTACCCGTTAACGCATCACTGAATGTTGTTGAATACCCATATCTTCCAGTCTTAAAAACCATCATGGGACTTCGGATTCAAAGCAGTGTTTCCATCACGGATTGCTTGATTCCATTGTTGTATTCGGCTGTTTTGATCGGGATCGTCTTTTTCGTGATGGCGAAGAAAGACCTTTAAGGATCGTGACACGTTACGTGTAACGCGCGAGTTTTGATTTTAATTCCAGATTTGTCACGTCTTTTTGATCTTGGTTAATGCTGCAAGCCTTTGGAGTAACGGCGGGTGGGAATAATAAAAAAAAACAAATGCCGGGTGTGGTTGCAGGTTGCTGAGATTGTTTACGGATAATTTCTTTAATGCGTCCATCAAGGCTTCCGGCTGATAATTCTCTCCTGCATATCGATCGGCCGCATATTCATTTTTCCTGGACAGGATGTTCATGAAGAGTCCAAGAACCAGTGATAGCGGACTGTAGAGAATTCCAAACGCAAGGATTCCCAGGTGAAAACTCTGTTTCACTTCAACCCCTGAAAAACCGCTGAGTGACTGGCAAAGTGATTGTGCAAGGGGGCTGTCTTTCCGGATGAAAAGTGACAGGATAAAAAGCATCAGCCCGGTTTGAATCAGCGAAAGGATGATGGATTGAATGGTGTGCTTCTTCTTGTAATGACCAATTTCATGTGCGAGAACACCCACCAGCTCTTCAATCGTATGATCATAGATGAGGGTATCATAAAGCACAATTCGCTTCTTTGCCCCGAGGCCGGTAAAATATGCATTCGCCTTTTTTGAACGTTTGGAACCGTCGATCACATAAATATTCTTCAGGTTAAATCCGGCTTTCGCAGAAAATTGTTCGATCGCATCGCGCAAAGGGCCCGGTTCCAGCGGTTTCTGTTTATTGAAAAGTGGAACGATCAGATTTGAATAGAACATGGAAATGAAAATCATTAAGAAACTGATCACAACCCAGGTCAGTATCCAGAAATAATTCCCGGTAGATTCATAGATGAAGATAATCAGTGCAAGCAATCCGCCCCCAATAATTGCCGCCAGCAGCAAGCCTTTCAGCTTATCAAGAATAAATGTGTTCACGGTAGTCCGGTTGAAACCAAATTTCTCTTCCAGGATGAAGACATGGTAAATGTCAAACGGTAATGATAAGATTCCGGAGGCCAGGCCCAGGATCCCGAAGAAAAGAAATGCCATCAGGATCGGGTTCTCCGTATGCAGCCTGATCATTTGATCAAGGCGGGAAAAGCCGCCTGTCAAAAGCAGGAAGATCATGACCAGGAGCGTAACTGTATCAACGAGAAGTCCGAATTTCTGTTTATGTTTTTCGTATTCCTGCGATTTACGGTATTTCTCCGCATCATAAATATCCTCAAGTTCCTTTGGAAGCTGGTCGCTCCAGCAGGTTGAATTCAGGTATTCCAGGAAACGTTCAAGAAGATAGTTGAAGAGAAGGATTGCAATAATGAAATAGAAAAAAACCATTGAATTTGACATAATCTTTTTCAGGTTTGGCTTTTCTCCGTGATTCTCAGTGTCTACTCCGTGAATCTCTGTGAAATTTATTAACACAGAGTGCCACAGAGATTTACACAGAGAACCACTGAGTGAAATTACATGATTAACTCCAGGCTAGTAAACCCCGCTCCTCTTTCGTATGAACCACTCAACTGAAAGCAGCGAAAGAATAAGAATAAAGACCCAGATATTCCCGGTGATATCGCTGTATCTTTTCTGGAAATAGGAAACCGGTTTGATGTCTTCCCTGTTGCTGATCTTCTTCATCAGTCCATCCAGGTCATGCGGTGAAAACACATCGCCATCATGCGCTTTTGCAATCCGGGATAAAGTACCGAAATCAGCCGTGGTTGACAATTCCTCAAGGTTGAGGGGAGCCATGATAAATTCCCCTTTTTTCCTGAATTGATTCTTCCCTATCTTCACTGATGCTTCATATTTATAATTTCCGGGAGGGAAACTGCCGGCATTCAAATAGTATCCTTTTTCAGTCTTTCCAAAGACGAACGGATAGGATTTGTTCTTTTCATCCGTGATGTTCAGGCTGACATCGTTTTGATTGATGAGTTCATAACTTTCATTGTAAACTTCCGCTTCCATCTCAACATTTTCATTTTCCTGGAATGTATTCTCGCATTTCACACGGAAGAAATTCTTGTCGCCTTTTACAGAAAGATATTGTGCGATCTTGTTGATGAATTCATCAAATGCACTGTGGTTTCCACTCTGCAGATAATCGGACAGCCGCCATTTCCAGATGTTCTCCCCGGTGATGAATCCCGATTTTTTTCCTGAGTTCTGAACAAACAACGCCAGTGGCATGCGTGATTGAACATTCCCCATTTTCTGATAGATCATCACATCCGACAATGGTGAGAACTGGTATTGCCCGAACGGGCTTGTCACGGGAGGGAAATTTTTAAGAACATCCCGGAATTCGCTGCTGATGGTGAACAAGGGAAAACTCTCATTTAACGCTGGCAATGCTTCAGAAAAATTATCCTGGCCGGAAGTGACAACAAGCCCGGTCTTCAGTCCGTTGAAAGCATCCAGTTTGGTTTGCGTCCCAAGAACATAAAGCAATGAAACCGGTGAATCAATAAATTTCTTCAGGTTGGAAATGCCTGATGGCAGCTGGTAAAGGATCACCATGTCATAACCATCCGGCGACTGCGTGAACTCATCCAGTTTGCTTTCGGTAACTTCGAATTTTGCGCTGTTTTCCAGGGCATGTTTAAAAGCGCCGATATCGGGATGTGGCGACTGGTAAAGAATAAGAATCTTCTGCCGGGTATCAAAGACATCTACAAAAAAATCGCGGTTGTTATTCTTTGTTGTCGTTTCCTTGTCCAATGGTTTTATGCTGACATTATACCGCTGAACTCCTTTTGTTTTGGCTTCAAGCAACAGGCTGATCCGCTGAAAATCCCTTTCACCCCTGAACTGCAGCACCTTTGTAAAAAGCACCTGGTCGCCTTTCTTCACCTGCAGCTCCGATTGCTCGCCGGCGCATTTGTCGGCACCTACGCTGATCTCCACGGGGAATTTATCCCCTGCAAAAACACTTTTGTTATAGGCAATTTTTTTCAGGATGACGTCCCGGTGGATTGCTGTATCTCCCATTCCCACTGCATAAACCGGAAACCTGAATTTCTGCGATGCATAAAACGGGTTGATTCCCCTGTTGTAAATCCCGTCAGTCGCCAGGATCAGCGCCCCGATGTTGCGGTTTGCAAAGCGTGTACTCACCTCTTCCATCAGGGAAGAGATATCCGTGATCTTTTCCGAATAACCCGTTTTTAAATCAGGAGTGATATGGTCACCGAAAGAGAGCATGGATACATCATATTTTTTTGCCAGCTTTTCCTGCAGCGCCCTGACAGCTTCGGGATATTCTTTTTTATAAAAAGAAGAATCCTTTGAAAGGGCGATAGACAAGGAATTATCCTGTGCAAAGATGATCACCGGCTTATCGATGATCTCATTCCTCTGTTTGATCAGTGGTGACAGTAACAGGAAGGATATCAGGAAAACCGCTGCGAACCGAAGGATTGACATCAGCCAAAGCTGCCACCGGACAACAATCTGATGCTGTGTCCTGAAATAAAGGATGAAAGCATACGTTGCGCCAAGCAGGATGCATAGCAGGATGAATCCAAAAGGATATTCAGTTACAATTCCCAATTGCGTAAGTATTTCTATGTATGCATTCCGCCACAGACGCTGATGACCTGTCCGTTGACATAGGAAGACAATTCAGAAGCAAGAAACAGGGCGATGTTTGCGACATCTTCAGGAGTTCCGGCGCGTTTAAGCGGAATATCCTTGATCCATGCCTGGCGGACATCCTCCGGTAAACGCGACGTCATCTCTGTATCAATAAACCCCGGGGCAATGGCATTGCAGCGAATGTTCCGTGATCCCAGTTCCTGTGCGACGGATTTCGTGAATCCAATGATCCCTGCTTTCGAGGCAGAATAATTTGCCTGACCCAGGTTTCCTTCAATCCCGACGACAGAACTCATGTTAATGATAGAACCAAAGCGGCGTTTGATCATTTCCTTCTGAACAGCCTTGGTAAGGTTGAACACAGATTTAAGGTTGACATTGATTACAAGGTCCCAGTCAGCTTCCGTCATTCTGAGTAACAGATTATCCCTTGCAATACCGGCGTTGTTTACAAGGATATCAATTTTTTTAAAATCAGTGATCACATCCTGGACAAGTTTTTCACTGCTGGTGAAAGAGCTGGCATCGGATGCATAACCTTTGGCCTTCACCCCATACGCTTCAATTTCTTTCTCCAGTTGTTTTGAATCCTCATTGTAAGCAATATCTGAAAATGCAATATCTGCGCCATTCATTGCGAATTTGAGTGCGATACCTTTTCCGATTCCTTTATTCGCACCGGTAATTAAAACAGTTTTTCCTTCGAGAAGCTTCATCTGAAAATGATTTTATTTTTAATTGTTTTACGATCCGCCGTCAAAAATATTTGCCGGTTGAGGATTTCATACATGATCATCAATTCGAGGCCAAAGATAGGTATTTTTAAAAATGCAGGTCTTGTCCTGTCAGGGTTAAATCCACTTCACGATGTTAAAATCCTGGCGGTGCGGAAGGAACTCGTTCTTCGGGAAGAGCCTGAAAACATAGTCATACACGCCGGCCTGGTCAAAAGGAATATCACACGAAAAAGTGACAATGTTTTTATCAGCTTTTTCTAATTTCATCTCCTGCATGACTTTCGGATCGGTGACTTCATCATTCACTTTTTTGCCGAAAAGAACTTCAATTCCGATATCATCGGGCGAAAGCTCACTGATGTTCAGAACGATTTGAGCCCTGAAAGATTCCCCGAATACCAACGGCCGCTGTGTGGAATCAGGAACCCTTAAAGAGATTACCTGCAACTGGTCCCAGTTCTTTAACACATTCCGTTTCCATGAGGAGATATGGCGTGCCATTTCATAATTTTCGGCAGCCATTTTTCCGGTTCGTTCAAATAGTTTGCTATAGAATAGTCTCCTGTAATCATCGAGCTGTCGCTTCATGGTATAATGCGGAGCAATCCCGGAGATTGTATTTTTTATGTGGGCAACCCATTTCACCGGAATCTTCTTTGGCCCCAGGTCATAATAGGTTGGAACGATCTCTTCTTCAAGCATCGTATAGATAGTTTCTGCATCAAGCTCATCCTGGATCTGTGGGTTCCTGTAAGTTGCCTCTTCCTTAATCGCCCAACCGGCGTTTGGCTTGTAGCCTTCGGCCCACCATCCATCCAGTACACTGAAGTTCACCACGCCATTCATCACTGCTTTTTCGCCAGATGTACCCGAGGCTTCAAGCAGCCTTGTAGGTGTGTTCATCCAGATATCCACACCACTCACTAGGTGCTGTGCAAGTTCGATGTCATAATTTTCGATGAATAAAATTTTCCCGAGGAATTCAGGCCGTTTTGATATTTCGTAAATGTTCTTGATCAGATCCTGTCCTGCTTTGTCGTTGGGATGCGCCTTCCCGGCGAATAAAAATCTCACCGGTTTGGATTTGTTATTGACAATCTTTGAAAGCCGGTCCAGGTTATTCAGGAGCAGGTGTGCCCGTTTGTACGTGGCAAATCTCCGTGCAAATCCAATGGTCAGCGCTTCAGTCCTCACGGCTTCCCGGATCTTGAAGATCAGCTTTGGGTTTTCATTCCGGCGGGTCATATCGTCATATACACGATGCATCAGGTACTCCTGCAAATGTTTTTTCATCTCCAGGCGCGTCTTCCAGATCACCTCATCCTCAACTTTCTGAATGCGTTCCCAATATTCCTCATTTGATTGATCGTCGTAGAATCCTTCACCAAACTCCTTGTTATAAAGATCCTGCCATGCTGCTGCAGCCCAGGTCGGATAATGAACTCCATTCGTCACATAGCCAATATGAAGCTCGTGCGGGTAATAACCAGGATATAACGGACTGAACATCTCCCTGGTAACTTTACAATGGATCCTGCTCACGGCATTAATTTCCTGCGAAAGATTGGCAGCAAGAATGCTCATGGAGAAATGCTCATCGGGGTGATCAGTCATTTTCCCAAGGCTGATAAACTGTTCCCATTTAATGTTAAGGCGTTCGGGATAATGCCCCATGTATCTCCGGATAAGATCTTCAGAAAAGGTATCATGACCCGCGGGAACCGGTGTATGCGTAGTAAACAGCGTGGATGCGCGAACGACCTCCTGGGCCTGGAAAAAGGTCAGCTTTTCCTCCTGGATGATCTTCCTGAGACGCTCAATTCCTATGAAGGCAGAATGTCCTTCATTGCTGTGGTATATCGTTGGAGTAATTCCCAGGGTCTCTATTAACCGGATACCACCGATGCCCAGCAGAATCTCCTGCCTGAGCCGGTTTTCGGAATCCCCGCCATACAGCTGATGTGTAACCACGCGATCCGCTTCGGCGTTTTCCTCAATGTCAGTATCCATCAGGTACAGGGGAACTCTTCCCACATCCAGTCGCCAGATCTTTGCATACATGGTTCGACCCGGAAGTGCAAAAGTCAGTTTCATCCAGTTGTTGTTCTCATCCCTTACAGGAACCAATGGAAGATGGGTGAATTTCTGTGGCGTATACGTGGCAACCTGGTCGCCGGAAATCGAGATCCATTGCTGGAAATAGCCATAACGGTACAATAAGCCGATGCCTATGATATTAAAGTTGGAATCGCTGGCTTGCTTGAGATAATCACCAGCCAGAAGCCCAAGTCCTCCAGAAAAGATCTTCACGGTGTCATGCAATCCGAATTCCATGCTGAAATAAGCCACCATTCCTTCGCTTTTCTCCGGAACCTGTGCCATATAATGATCAAACGCTGATGTCACCGCCTTCATCTTTTCAAGAAAGGTTTCATTCCTGCTCAGGTCCTGGAGTTCCTGGAAATTCAATGACTCGATCAACGGGATCGGGTTGTAATGGTAATGCTCCCAACGACTTTTATCAATGCTTTCAAAAAGCTCCGCCCCTTCCCTGTTCCAGGTCCACCATAAATTCTGGGAAAGGCGGACCAGCCCTTCAAGTGGTTTTGGGATATCCTGCTGCACCAGTACTTTCTTCCATTCAGGTTTGCTCTCGATGAATGGCTTGATCAGGACAGTCTGCATCTGCGGCTGTTTCCCTTTGTAGAGATCGGAACGCAGGAAGACTTTTTCCAACGCAACCGAGTAGGCTTCCTGGTAATAGGTAATCATGTTTGACCAGAGGGCAGATTGCGATATTTCCTGAGCATTGGCACGGATCCTGGAAATTTCCTTATCCGATTTTCCGCTGATTGACAAAACATTTTTCACAATCTCATCAACCACAAAGTCGTCGTTGTCATCACCTCTTGGGATAACAGTAACGCTGTCCTTGACCGTCGGGAACAGTTCTTTCACCCATTGCCCGAAGCCTGCCAGTGAAGTTGTGATGGTTGGTATGTGGAATGCTATACTTTCTAATGGCGTGTATCCCCAGGGTTCATAATATGAAGGGAAGATCGACCCGTCAAAGCCTGCCAGGAGAAAATAATAATCCAGGTTAAAGATCCCATCGGTGCCATTCAGGTAAGCCGGTACAAAGATGACTTTTACTTTATCCTCCGGCAGGTTGTGCAGTTCATTCTGACGAATCCGTTTAATGATGGCATCATTTTCGGGTTCATACAATTCATGAGTTAAAAAATCATTCGTTACAGGGTGTGCAAAATCTTTATTCTGCATCCTGTCGAGGAGTTCCTTTCTCGGGCCAAACTGGTATGCCGGAATGGTAATGAATGCAATGATCTCCCGTTGCAGTTTTGATTGCTTGTTCAGCATCCCAAGGGCATCAATGAACAGATCGATTCCCTTGTTTCTGAATTCGTACCTCCCGCTGTTTATGATGAGGATGTTATCGGTAGATATCTGTTTATTCAACAAACTCTCAGCAACTTCAAACAGCCTGACACGCGCTTTTGCCCGTCGCTCAAAGTATTCATCACCGGAAGGAACAAAGTTGTTATCAAATCCATTGGGTGTTATCACATCAACTTCCTTACCGAGGAACTGGCGGCATTCATTGTTGGTGATCTGGCTCACCGTTGTAAAGCTGTCTGCTTCCTGTGCAGAAAGTTTTTCAAGAGATTGCTTGGAGGTCAGTCCAAACTGCTTCGCAATTGTTTCTGCATCATACCTGTCAAGATCTCGGTAGAGAGGGAGCCCATTACCGGCAATTGACCTGCCGATTGCCGTAGCATGCGTTGTGAATACAGTTCCAACCTGCGGAGTTTTATTCTTCAGGTAGAGGATGCCGGTTCCTGTCATCCATTCATGGAACTGGGCAACGATCTTATCATGGTATGAAAGACTGTAGTTGTAAAAACTTTCAATAATCTTGCCTGCAGCATAACCGAATAAGGCAGGTTCGATATAATCCCAGCCACCGGACAGAGAATCCAGTTTGTAGGTTTCCCAAAGCCAGGAAAAAATTTTATCCTTCTGCGTAAAGAAGGGTGTAAAATCAATCAGAATCACGATGGGACGCCCCGTAATATTCCACCGTCCGACCTTGATCTTGAGTCCTTCACTCTCGGCTTTCTCTCTCCAGCCTGTAAGCAGGAATTTATCTTCAAGGAAATCGGGATTCTGGTGGGTTTCTTTCCAGACATCAGGTCCGATCAATATGTAATTATCATGCAGTTCTTTTACAAGGGATAAAGCTTTTGTTGAAATTACAGTGTAGATACCGCCAACTTTATTGCATACTTCCCAGCTGGTTTCAAATAAATAATCAGGAATCATTGCTGCTTTATTTTCGTTTGACTATTTTGAGTTTTTTCTTAGTTGCTTCGCTATAATATCTCTCGACTTTTTGATCTCAGAAGCATTGAGTTTTTTCAATTGGGCCAGAAATTCGTGATATGTTTTAAGTGCTCTCTTTCCGAGATTTTTTTCAACTTTTTCCCTGATCTCCTTATCAGCATCTTTCATTGCTGCGCTGACAGTTTCGATATCAATATCCTTAATGATTTTCTTTATCACCCGGTCTGATACCCCGATGATGTCTTCAAAATTCAAGGGGCTGAAAGCCTTTTCAACAGTTTTGACTTCTTTGCCGGGTTTCTTTTTGGCGTCATCCGCTAGCGCTTTTTTTGCTTTGGTCTTGGCTGTTGTGATAGACTTGCTTGTCTTAACAGTCTCCGCGATCTTCAGTTTCCTGGTTCCTGAAGTGGTTTTTGCAGATTTCTTTACGGCGGGCTGGGCAGAAGATTTTTCTTTTGATGTTATAAGAGAAACGTTGCCTGCATTTTCATTTTCAACCCTGATCATAAAATCAGAAAGCACATTCATGTAATTGATGAATGCTTCATAAGGAGACGGATATGGATTGAAATATTTATGCACCGTTCCATCAGAAAACCATTTCGTACACATATAATAAAAATGGTCGGATGTCTGCAGGAGTTGCCAGTCACGCTGGATGCTCTTGTCTTTGCATCTCTTCACACTTTCGGTAAGTGCATACAACTTTGAAAATGCTTCATCCTGCAACTCATTTCCAAGCCATGAGGTGAGATCCCGTTCTTCGTCTGCCCAGGAGATCGGAAACGGAACATGAATCGAAGCTACAGGTTGCAGTTTGTTGGTCAATTCGGCGGGTGTATTAAAACTGAAATTGGATTTGGAAAGAATTGTCTTTGGAAGTGCCTTGAAAAACTCGAATATCCCGGTTTCTTTCCAGAGCCGCTCACCGATGGTTTCATAATCGATAAAGACATTCACTACTTCCTCACGGGCATCAATACCATTCAGCCAGCCTGTGAATTTCTCCGCAGTGATCGGCCATTCCGGCCATGTCTTGGTTGCAAAGCGAAATGCGATGTCATCGCTGAGCCTGAAATTTCTTAACAAGAGCTTCAGTTTGGGATTCTTTGAACTGCAATACATATAATTCGGGCTCTTCCATCCGAGGATCTGTTTGGCACCCTCTGTCATCATGGTCGTATAGCCCATATCAGCAACCATTTCCCCGATTGCATCGGAATAAATGAGTTCTGTATTGCGAAAAGTGGTTGGCTTCTGTCCAAATAGATTTTCAATCATCTTTCCATGTTGCTCAACCTGGCGGATGAATTCATCCCGGTTGCCGATCGATGCCATCGAATGACTGTAGGTTTCGGCCAGGAATTCAACACAGCCTGTTTCTGCCAGTTTGCGGAAGCCATGAATGACTTCAGGGGCATGCTGCGTAAGTTGCTCTATAGCGGTTCCCGATATGGAATAACTCAGTTTGAATGCGCTTCCGAACTCCTGGATCAGTTCAAGCATCATCTTATTGGCAGGTAAGTAACATTTATCTGCCACCCGGCGAACAATATGACGATTCTGATAGTCATCATAGTACTGATGATCATCACCGATGTTGAAAAACCGGTAGGTTCTTAACCGGTAAGGCTGATGAACCTGGAAATACAAACAGATTGATCTCATAAGCTGGTTGTTTCATGTTCCCCTTTCAGTCGCTGAAAACAAAAAGTATGACTGAAAATGAGAAACTATTATTGAACAATCATGAATTAATTTCTTTAACTATTGGTCGCTTTATGATAAACTTCAAGCACTTTGAATGCTGCATTATCCCATTTCAGGTTATCAACCTCTTCTTTCCCGTACCGGATGAACATCCGGTTGAGTCCTTCATAATGCAACAGCCCGTAGATGGCATCAGCCAACGCATCAATATCCCAGAAATCAACTTTCAGGGCATGTTTTAATATTTCTGCAACGCCGGATTGTTTTGAAATCACCACCGGTACATTCGACCGCATGGCTTCCAGCGGGGAAATCCCGAAGGGTTCAGAAACAGACGGCATCACATAAACATCGCTCATCGCGAACATTGTATCCACTTCCGCTCCTGCAAGGAAACCCGTGAAATGGAATTTCGTACCTATATGCAACTGCGCCACCCGCCGGATCATCCGGTTGAGCAGATCGCCTGAGCCCGCCATCACAAACCGGACATCGGGGTCTTTCTTCAGCACCTTGTTTGCCGCTTCAATAAAATAATCCGGTCCCTTCTGGAAAGTCACGCGGCCGAGGAAGGTCACCACCTTTTCTTTAACATGCTTGGTTACGCCTTCCATCTCCGGCTTGTCGACCGGCTCAACGGCATTATGAACCGTGATCACCTTTTCTGCTGGAATTCCATATCGTTCTATCACGATCTGCCGGGTCAGGTTGCTGACAGTGATAACGAGATCAGCCTCCATCATGCCGGAGCGTTCGAGTTCATAGACAACCGGGTTTACATTTTCCCCGGAACGATCATATTCCGTTGCATGAACATGTACCACCAATGGTTTTCCACTGATGCGCTTTGCAGCAATACCGGCGGCATAGGTTAGCCAGTCATGCGCGTGAATTACATCGTACTCATTTTCCTTCGCAATGGCAGAAGCAACAATGGCATACCTCGAAACTTCTTCCATGAGGTTTATTCCATATTTCCCCGAGAAGGCATAACGATCTGAAAAGACAGACTGCGACTGTGATGACTTGCGAAGTGAATCCTCAATGATCACCTTCTCAAATTCCTCCGGACCAACATAAGGTATCAGGTTTGATCCAATCTCCATGAACTTGATCCGTGACCAGTGTTCCTGGTTTTCGATCTTCGAGAAATCGATGACAACATCGCTGGCATTCAATAACCGGAATCCATCTTTTGTTTCATCCCCATAAGCCTTCGGCACTACAAATAGTACGTCAACGCCATGCTTGATCAGGCCTTTGACAAGACCAAAACAAGCGGTACCTAATCCACCGGTTATATGCGGGGGAAACTCCCAACCGAACATCAAAACTCGCATGACCTGATTAATTTACTTTTTACTTTTTTTCTTTTTTGGTTCAACGGGTGACGCTTCACCACATTGTTTGATCAACCAGCTTATCCGCAGCAATTCGGCTACACTCCATGCCTGTGAGATCGCACCCTTGGCTTTATGCGGAGGGTCTCCGTCAAAAATCTCGGGAATGGTGCCAATCCCATATTCTGTCATTTCCGCTTCGAAACCGGAATAGAGCGTTTTGATAAATGGCAAACCGCCTTTACCTCTCAGTTTCAGGTAACCTTCAACAAAATGGCCAAGCAACCATGGCCACACAGTGCCCTGGTGATAAGCAAGATCGCGTTCGGCCTGGTCTCCGCAATATACGCTCTTGTACGCAGGATTCATCGGCGAAAGAGAGCGCAATCCACGGGTTGTCAGCAATTCTTTTCTGACCCTTGTCACGACAACATCACGGATGACCTCATCAACCGGGCTGTATGGAAGGGATGTCGCAAAGATCATGTTGGGCCTTACCGACCAGTCCTTATAATTTCCGTTTACATAATCTGCAAGATAACCTTTATCCGGATTCCAGAATGTCTCAACAAATGAATCCGGTATCATTTCAGCAATTTCAGTCCATTGATCAACGAAAGCCTGGTCGTTGGCCAGTCTTGCGATCTCCAGGCTGAACATCACGGCATTGTACCAGAGTGCATTGATCTCAACAGCCATCCCAACCCGCGGTGTCACCGGCTTGCCCTGGACAATTGCATCCATCCATGTCAGCGCCCGGCCAGGCTCTCCGGCATAGATCAGGCCTTTATCTGTCATGTGGATGTTGAACTGCGTGCCTTCCCTGTAACCATCAAGGATCAGCCGCATCTTCTTCCCATACTCTTTCCAGATGGTCTGTTTCTTGCCGGCATGCGAAGCATATTGCTGCAATGTCCAGAAGAACCAGAGTGGCGCGTCTGCCGAATTATATGAAGAGTTGTTTCCACAGCCTATATTTGGGAACAACGGGCCATTCAATTCTGAGACCATGGTATCAATGACTTCCTTGCAGGTCTTGAAATCGCCTGTTGTCAGTGTCAGACCAGGCAATGCAATGAAGGTATCCCTTCCCCATCTTCCGAACCATGGAAATCCTGCAATAACTTCTGTTTTATCACCTTTCTTAACGATAAACTGCTGGGCAGAATTGATCAGGCAGTTCTCGAAATTATTCCTCGGGATGCGTTTGCCGATCTCAGCCTTATATCCTGATGCAATTGAATTCGGAACAATCTCTTTGGTTCCGGCAACGAAATATACGCTTTCACCTTTTGCAATATCAAATTCAAAGAAACCCGGAACATACAGGTCTTCCTGGTATTCATATCCCCTTAGCATCTCTTCCTGGTACTCAATGTTGTAAAACCATTCCGGTACATGTGTATATTCAACACTCTTTGAAAGCTGCATGAACAACTCCGTATATCCATAGTACATCCTGATCTTTATGCCGTTCGGGACAGTTTCATATTTTTTATCAGCGAAGATGTTCTCCCTGCCCAGCTTATGCACATTCCTGAAAGCAAGAAATGGTCTCAGCCTGATGCGGGTAGGAGAATGGGCTTCTTCCAGCGTATACTTTATGATCATTCGGTCTTCACGCGAAGTGAAGATCATCTCTTTCGTAAGGATCACCCCACCTACACGGTATGATAATTTCGGAATCGGTTCGGTGGTGAACGCCGTGATGTATTTATGCCCCTTGGGGTTATAAACACCGCCCGGGTACTTGTGGATCCCCAGGTTAAACTCGGCTTCCCGCTGGATGATCGTCTCATCAAGCGTTGACAGCAGGACATGATTTTCGCAATCAATACCGGGCTGTGGTGTTACCAGCATGCCGTGGTACTTTCGTGTATTGCAGTTAATAATGGTGGAACTGGCATACGAACCGGCCCTGTTCGAGCGGATCAATTCGCGCGCAAGACAGTATTCCAGGTTAACAAGTTGGGAATTATCAAACTGAATATAACTCATTTCCTTCGCTTTTCTGACAATTTTCAAATGTAAACCGATTAATTCAAAACGCAAAATTACAATAATGTAAAGATTTCTCGTTAATATCTTTAAAGGACTGCATTTTAATATATTTACGGAAGAATGAATGGGTGAATTTGAATTCCGGCCCGACTTAACTAATGAACTTAAATTCATTCCCGGGCATTGATTACTTTTGCACAATATTATTTCAACTGATGATAAAACAAATTCTCAGGTTCACTGCATTTATCCTTCTTGCATGGTTTGTGCTGGCAACCGGATCCTGTAAAAAGAAAGACACGGTTGACACGAGTCCTTCGGTATTTCTGAAGTTTTCAACCGACACCGTTTTGTTTGATACCGTTTTCACCACGATCGGTTCGGTCACACAACGGCTGATGGTATACAATACCAATGCACAGAAAGTAATGATTTCATCCATCAGGATGGGAAGTTCGGGAAGTTCCAACTTCAGGATCAACGTTGACGGCATTTCAACAACTTCGGCAACAGATGTCGAGATTCCGGCGAATGACAGCATTTATATTTTTGTTCGTGTAACAGTTGATCCGACCAATCAGAACAACCCGATGGTCATTGCTGACTCGCTGCTATTCACTACAAACGGGAATCTGCAGAAAGTGAAACTGATTGCCTGGGGGTGGGATGCACATTTTTACAAGAATAAAAAAATCGAAGGAAGTGTCACATTTGATAGCCTCAAACCCCATGTTGTTTTCGGATACCTTCGTGTCGATACTGCCGCGAACCTTACCATCCAGGCAGGATCGAAGATCTATTTTCACAAGGATGCATACCTCGCAGCCTCTTATCAATCGACACTGAAAGTGGAAGGAACACTCGATCACCCGGTCCGTTTCCAGGGTGACCGGCTGGATCCGTTCTACCGCGATCTGCCGGGTCAGTGGGATGGAATTTACCTGGAGAAAGGAAGCGTGGCCAACGAGATCAAGTATGCCGTAATTAAAAACGGAAGCACCGGAATCCAGATCGATTCGGCAAGTTCATCCGCTGTTCCCATGCTGGAACTTGATAATACCATCATTCAGAATGTGACAGGTCCCGGGATCTATGCCTATGCAAGCAGCATCAAATCGATCAACTGCGTTGTGGGCAACTGCGGAAGCTCAGCCATAGCCCTGGAGTTTGGAGGAAGTTACGAGTTTGATCAGCTCACGATCGGGAATTACTGGACAAGTTCAGTCCGGCAGGATTCATCGTTGTACATTACGAATTATTATTTTGACGACATCGGAACCAAACGCACGAATCCTTTGACAAAAGCCAGTTTCGGGAATATCATCCTATACGGGAACCTTGATAGCGAACTTGGATTTGACGTTGAACCTTCGGTGACATTCAATTTTATGTTCGATCATTGCCTCCTGAGGACGAAACATTCAGTCAGTGATCCTGCACATTTCAATGCATGCCTCGTCAACCAGGATCCTGATTTCATAAATCCTGCCTACTATGACTACAGGATCGACAGTATCTCACCTGTCCGCAAGAAAGGAATCCAGATCAGTGGCGCAGAGTTTGATATCAAAGGGGTTTTCCGTGGTTCTCTTCCGGACCTGGGAGCTTACCAGTATGTTAAGTAGCAGTAACTAGTGAAAAGTGTATAGTGAAAAGTGAAGAATGATTTGTGATTTTTGATAATTAACTTTTCATTTTTAATTATTCACTAATTACTTCTTCTTCATGGCTTCAAACATAGCTTTTCCTATATCAGCAGGCGAGTCAACCACATGGATCCCGCATTCCCTTAAGATTGCTTTTTTTGCTTCAGCAGTATCGGATTTACCGCCAATGATTGCACCTGCATGTCCCATGGTGCGGCCTTTTGGCGCGGTAGCACCTGCAATAAAACTGACGACAGGTTTAGTGCCATGCTGTTTGATCCAGTAAGCAGCTTCAGTCTCCATGTTTCCACCGATCTCACCAATCATGACGATTCCTTCAGTCCCGGGATCCGCCATAAAGAGCTGGACAGCCTCAAGTGCAGTAGTTCCCGGTATCGGGTCGCCGCCAATACCGATGCCGGTGGATTGTCCCAGCCCGGCTTTGGTGATCTGGTCGACGGCTTCATAGGCAAGTGTCCCTGATCGTGAGACCACACCGATAGTTCCCGGAGTATGAATAAATGCCGGCATGATGCCGACCTTGGTTGAAGGGGGTGTGATGATACCCGGGCAATTGGGTCCGATCAGCCGGACATTCCTGGCCTGTACGTAATCCTTAACGGAGACCATGTCACGAATTGGTATGCCTTCGGTGATGCAAACAATCAGCTTTATGCCTGAATCTGCGGCTTCCATGATGGCATCAGCTGCAAACGGCGGAGGAACAAAGATGATGGATACATCCGCACCGGTGGCATTCACAGCATCAGAAACCGTGTTGAAGATGGGGCGATCGAGATGCATCTGTCCGCCTTTCCCCGGTGTAACCCCTCCCACCACATTGGTACCATACTCAATCATTTGTGAGGCGTGGAAAGTGCCTTCGCTGCCGGTAAAACCCTGCACTATGACTTTGGAATCCCTATTTACGAGAATACTCATTTCAATTTTAAAATTAAATGCCTTCCCTTTTTTGAGGCCGGTTGAGAGACAAAGTTAAATTCTTTTATGCAGACTCAACAATCCACAAAATATTTTTGAGTTGATGTTTGGCAGAATTTACGGTGACATTAAGAGACTGTTTAAAATTCATTTAGAAATTCGATTAACCATTAACCGAATCATGGATAGCTGGATAAATGCCATGCCAGATTCGGGCAATCTTTCATAATCTTTGGATAACCTTCGATGAAA